>OGJY01000008.1_pt1 | contig 217950 bp, 263 predicted proteins | sample 1572231 | NCBI WGS metagenome assembly OGJY01 (sample SAMEA2582121, study PRJEB24529) | metagenome | biome: Human gut stool | place: China | collected 2011
TTCGCTGAGTTAATCTAACTTCTCTTCATAAATTACACAATTCTTTGAGTTTTCTTAAATTAATTTACTGGCTGAGTAGTTACATTTTCTAATATTAGTAATTGAGCAATTCTAGAAATTCATACTACTAAAATTTTAGTAGTATGGATTTATTTATCATCAATCTTTAATTGTAAAACATCAGGTCTAGAGTAGTGACCACAAACATCAAACTCCATTCTACTCATAGGAACTTTATTCATATCTAATTCTGCATAGATAATCTCTTCTCTATCCCAGACAGGTTCAGTTTCATAGTGTCCATAAGGGTCAACTATACAGCTTCCACCTCTACAAACTATATTATCCAATCTATCTATCTCCTCTTTAGAAAGTAAATCTTTAGGATAGTCATCTTTAGTAAAATACATATCACAGTTGATAAAGTAGCAGTGCCCTTCGATAGCAATATGTTTTATTGTATCTTGCCACTCTTTATTATCATTTGTATTAGGAGAGATATAGATAGTGATACCTTTTTCATAAAGAGCTACTCTAGCAAGAGGCATGTAGCTTTCCCAACAGATTAAACTTCCAATGTTACCCCAAGGTGTATCACATACAGGGAAATAGTGTTTGTTAGCATCTCCCCATACCACTCTTTCACTTCCAGTAGGTTTTAATTTTCTATGAACTGATACAATCTCCCCTTCTGGAGAAAATATAATATTACTATTATATAAAGTAGCAGTTTCTAAATCTCTTTCCGATACTCCAATACTCACATAGACTTTATATTTTTTTACAACTTCAGCAATAGCATCAGTCTCTTTTCCAGGAATAACTATTGAGTTATCATAGTACCTTTTCCAATCCACTCTTCCAAACTCTTTTCTACTTCCAACAGTAAAACCAAATGTCATTCCATAGGGATATCCAGGGATAAAAAGTTCAGGAAAAACTATAAGCTCACTTCCTTTACTGGCACTTTCCTCTATATAATCTATAACTTTTTTCACACACTCATCTTTGTTGAAAAGTATAGGTGCTGCCTGTACAACTGCAATTTTACATTTTTCTTTTAACTCTTTCATATTAAACCTCCACTTTAATATATTATCTAATCCCCATATTTTTCTAGTGCTAACTTATATTTTTGTATAAACCACTCCTTTAGAGAGAGAGGTTCTATTATTTTTACATCATCTAAAAAATATGCAAAATATCTTTTAGCTTGCTCTTCAGAACATCTAAATTCATAGATATCTCCATTTTGAGAGATAGTCTCTGGACGGTTGAGTGCAAGGGTAGAGAGAAGTTTTTGTCCCTCCTCTGTCAAAGAAACTTTTATTTTCTTTCCTTGAGATAGAAAAGGGTCAAAGTTTTTTATTACATTTTCAATAAAATCTTTATTTTCCCACTCCTTCTCCTCTTGAGTTATAAAAATAGTTTTGATATTACTAAGCTTATAGTTTTTATATCTCATCTCAAGAAAATCATAACAAAAGATATAGTTTCCCAATTCCAATTTAGAGCTACCAATGTAAAAAGGGAGAATAGAAGTTTTTCTCTCATCATCAAAGGTAAGCTTTAGAACTCTTTTATTTTTAATTCCATATTTTATACGATTTACAATATCCTCATAAAGAAACAACTCTCTAGAACTTTTAGATTGATGAGTATATCTATATATCATTTTTCTTATAAAATCAGCCTCTATCTGAATTTTTTGCTCAGCTAGAATATCATAATAAATATTTCTATTGTTTTTATTGAGATTGAATTGAATAATCCCTTTATTATCCTCTTCACTATAAATGTTTTCAATTCTTTCCTCTTTCAATTTGTCAAAGATATAATTTATAAGAAAGTTTTTAGTAACTTTAAAACTCTGACAATCAGCCTCAATAATATCAATAGCACATTTATTAAGTGTTACACGAATTTTTTTTTCCATTATATAATCCTTTCAAAAAATATAGAGGAGTTTCCTCCTCTATATTGTAACATATTTAAATAGTTTTCAGCTATCTTTTTCTAATTTCTAGTATTTTTATAATAACTCTCCATATTTTTTAATATATTGTTTTTTAACTAGTGTAACTAGTAGCATATATCCTACTATTGTTAGGAGTAGGAAAAGCCAATAGATAAGTGGTAATTGAGTTAATCCTAGTAGATTTCCTAAAGGAGTATATGGAATTATTGAAACAACTAAAATTCCTAACATTGTAAGTACAGTTACAGGTAAAGAAGTTATACTTTGAATAAAAGGAATTTTTGGAGTTCTTATCATATGGATAACTAGAGTTTGTGACCACATAGACTCAATAAACCAACCTGTTTGGAACATAGCTTCATAAGCTGCTCTCAATGTTTCTTGCTCAACAGGGATAGAGTTGTATAGCACTCCATTCGATACAAACATAGGACAGATTACAAAATACATCAATAAGTATGTAGTTATATCAAATATAGAGCTAGTAGGTCCTATCCATAACATAAATTTTCCAATAGAGCTTGCTTCCCATTTTCTAGGAATTTTTAAAAACTCTTTATCTACATTATCCCAAGGGATAGCAGTACAAGATAGATCATAGATTAGATTTAATAGAATTAAGTGTATGCTCATCATTGGTAAAAATGGTAAGAAAGCACTAGCAGCTAATACTGAAAACATATTACCAAAGTTAGATGAAGCAGTCATCTTAATATACTTAATCATATTAGCATAAGTTTTACGTCCCTCTATAATTCCCTCTTCCAATACCATTAAATCTTTTTCAAGTAAGATTATATCAGCAGATTCTTTAGCTATATCCACAGCTGTATCAACAGATATTCCTATATCTGCCTCTTTCATAGCAGCAGCATCATTTATTCCATCTCCCATAAATCCAACTGTATGTCCATTCTCTTTTAAGATTTGAACAATTCTAGTTTTTTGCATAGGAGATAGTTTTGCAAATATATCTACCTTTTCAACAACAGTTGAAAGCTCTTTATCACTCATATTATCTATATCTGAGCCAAGTAAAATATTTTTACTATTAAGTCCAACTTTTCCACAAATACTCTTAGTAACTTTATCATTATCACCAGTTAGAACCTTAGTTCTTACACCATACTCTTTTAGAGCAGCAATAGCCTTAGCAGTTGTAGGTTTAGGTGGGTCTAAGAAAGCAAGGTATCCCATAAGTACCATATCTACTTCATCTTTTACTCCAAAACTATCCACAGGAGATGGATTAGTTTTTTGAGCAAGAGCAATAACACGAAGTCCATCTTCATTGAAATTTTCAACAGTTTTTAAAACTTCCTCTTTTATCTCATCAGTAAGTAAAACTATCTCACCTTTAAACTCTGTATATTTACAAATAGATAACATCTCTTCAACAGCACCTTTAGTTATCATCTGTCTTTTTCCTGATTTATCTTCTACCACTACAGTCATACGACGACGAGAAAAGTCAAAAGGAATCTCATCAACTTTTGTATATATCTTTTCTAATTCTAAAAGAGAACTATCCCTTTCTTCCTCTTCGTGAGTTTTTTCAATGATAGATAAATCTAATAGATTTTTTAATCCTGTTTGAAACCAGCTATTTAAAAAAGCATGACGTAATACTCTATTATTTTCATTTCCATGTACATCCATATGATACTCTAGAACAACCTTGTCTAAAGTGATAGTTCCTGTCTTATCTGTACAAAGGATATCCATTGAACCAAAGTTTTGAATAGAGTTAAGATTTTTAACGATAGTTTTCTTTTTCGCCATAGATACAGCACCTTTAGCTAGACAAGTTGTAACTATCATAGGTAACATCTCTGGAGTAAGTCCTACTGCTATTGAGATAGCAAATAGTAGAGCTTGTACCCAGCTTCCTTTTGTAAATCCATTTACAAAGAATACAATAGGAACCATTACCATCATAAAACGGATAAGTAACCATGAAACAGAATTGACACCTTTTTCGAAACTAGATTCAATTTTTTCATCTGATACTAAAGTTTTAGATATAGAACCAAGAAGTGTATTATCTCCAGTAGAGATAACAACTCCAATAGCTGAGCCACTGATAACATTGCTTCCCATAAAAGCTATGTTATTTAACTCTGTTATAGCAAGTTTATCATCTATTATGATTTGAGCTTTTTTCTCTACTGGCTCACTCTCACCTGTTAGAGAAGATTGGCTGATAAAGAAGTCTTTACATTCAATTATTCTTAAATCAGCAGGGATAATATCCCCAGCAGCAAGATAAACTATATCTCCAATTACTACATCTTCTAAAGGAATCTCCTTTTTATTTTCTCCAAATCTTTTAACTGAAGTAGTAGTAGTTATCATAGCAGATAAGCTTTCAGCAGCATTATTACTTTTTTCCTCTTGAATAAAACGTAATAATCCAGAGATAGTAACCATAGTAGTGATAATGATTACTGTAATAGGAGAAAAATCTTCTGGAGTGTTGCTGTACCAAGGAATAATCATATCAGTAACAGTAGATACAAGAGCTAGACAGAAAAGTACAGCTGTAAAAGGATTTACAAAAGCCTCTACTATTTTTTTGAAGAAAGATTTTTTCTTTCCATGAGTTATTATATTCTTTCCAAATATATCTAAGCTTTTTTCAGCTTGTTCCTTAGTAACTCCCTCTAAAGATGTATCTAATTTTTTTAGTAACTCCTCTGTTCCTAGAGAAGAGTACACTCTTATTTTTTTGTTTTCTTCATCTTTTAGATTTCTTGAGTTGATTTCAGCTTTGTTAATGTTTTTAAATTTTTTCATTGCTATCCTCCTTAATTTTAAAATATCTTTAAATCTTAAACAGGGTAGCATATATTTAAAAGAACAAGGGCGAACTTAAAAACAGACATAGAAAAAGATGTCTGATAAATATTGAACTTTTAAATACATACTACTGCCACTATTTTCTACGTCCATTTTACACCTCCTAAAAAATCAAGAAAATAAAAAACTCCATACCAATTCAAACAGTGGTATGGAGTAATATCCAAATAAATATAAAAAATAAAAAAATATTTTTTACCACCGTTTGAGCTTCAACTCTGTAGGGCGGTGAAGTTACATTAGATAACACCTTGGTTTCGATGTTGCCTGTTCAAACCAGCGCATAGTGTCTCCACTATTTTGCGGCAGTAACCCATATCCCTATAGTAGCCTTACTTACCGGAACTATTAAGTTGTCTAAAGTATAGTATAATTTTTTTTATTTGTCAAGCAAAAATTTATTTTACTTTTTCTAAAATTTTAAAAACTTCCTTCATTTCAGAGTTTAAGAGCATCTTTCTAGTTTCAAAAATTTTTCTATAATAATCAGTTTTTTCTTTTTGAGGAAGATAATTTTTATTAATCTCTAAATTATTTTTTATTATCTCTTTTAAATCTTTTATATCTCCAAGAGCATAAGCTACAGTTAATACATTCATCATCACAGCTCCACCAGATTTCTTAAAAGTTTTAGTTTTAGTATTTAACATATCAGCTTTTATCTGATTCCAAAGGTTACTTTTGCTTCCACCTTCAGTTATAGTTATCTCCTCTAGAGATACTCCACCTTTTTTATATATATCTGTGATTCCTATATAGTCATATCCAATAGCTTCAAGCACAGCTCTCCACAGTGTAGCTTGGTCTGTATCCATTCCCATATTCAGAAAACAACCAGAGGCATTTGCTAATTCTCCAACTCCCTTAGTGAGATATGGTAAGAATAAAACTCCATTAGCTCCAGTTGGAATTTTTTCTGCTGCTTCAGAGAGCTTATCAAAATATGAGTCCTCACCAACTTTATCACAGATATTATCTCTAAACCATCTAAGAGCAAGTCCACCTGTTCTTATAAATCCCCAATAAAAATATGAATTTTCTAAAGTTCCACTATTAAAAATCAATCCATTTTCTGGTTTACTTAATTCCTCTTTTATTCCATCGGTTGATACACAGAACATAGCACAAGTTCCAGCTATATCAGCAGCCATATTTTTCTCTAAAAGTCCACACCCTAACATAGATTGCATAGTATCTCCAGCACCAGCACAGATAGGAATACCTGCTAGTAATCCTGTAAACTCTGCCATCTCTTGAGAGAGATTTCCAATTATATCCCAAGGTTTTACTATTTTAGGAAGATATTTTTTATCTATATTTAAGATTTTAAGTTGCTCATCTGACCACTCTTTTTTATAGACATTGTATCCTAATCCCCAACCAGACATAGTTCCCCAATCTATAAAAGCATCTTTAGGAGATAATCCAGCTAGATTCATCAAAATATATGGAGCATTGTGAACAAATTTACAACCATTTTCAAGAAATCTAGTATTTTTTAAAAACCATCTAGCTATTATAGCTGGAAACATACAGTTAGGAGTAGGGTTTCCAGTTTCTTTAGCCCAGATATCAAAATTTTTACTTGAAAGCTCCTCTACATCTTTTTGGCAACGAGAATCTAAGTAGTTTACATATGGTGTTATAGGCTTACCATTTTCATCTATTCCAGCAATACCACAAATTATTCCATCACCAAAAATTCCTCTCACTTCATTTGGATTTAAGCCTTTTTCCTTCATCTGTGTAACACAATCTCTTATCCCTTTTTTACAAGCTTCTAAATATTCATTTACGTCCATCTCTACCCAACCAGATTGAGGATAATTGAGAGTAGTAGGATAAGATTTCTCAGCTACACACTCCATTTCTAATGAATAGATAGCAACCTTAACACTTTGAGTTCCAGCATCAAATCCAATATAATATTTGTTCATAACAACCTCCATAAAAAATTTAAATATTTTTAATGGAAAATTTAAAGATAACTATTAAAAAAAGCCCAGAAAAAATCTGGGCAGGATAGACGAAAAATAGTATATCTTTTCTTCTTCCATCCAGACTATACTGTCGGTTTTGGAATTTCACCAAATCAGAATTAAAAAATTCTCGTGGACTATAACCACCGGTCGGGAATTGTTACCTCACCCTGCCCTGAAGATAAAATATTCTTACTAATTTGAATATATCACTTTTAAATCTAATTGTCAATATAATATTCAAAAGTTCTGAAAATGACATATTAGTGTGATAAAATTAAAATGTAAACTTGTAGTTGCAAAAAAGTATGTATATAGTTGGTTGCTTTTTTTAAAAAAAGAAAGTATAAATTATTAAAAGGAGGGGTGAATATGAACTTTGGTGATAAAATTCAGCTTCAGAGAAAAAAGAAAGGAATGACACAAGAGGAGCTAGGAGAGGAATTAAATGTTTCTAGGCAGACTATAACTAAATGGGAATCTAATCAATCTTTTCCAGAGATAAAAAAGATTATAAAACTTAGTTATTTCTTTGATGTAACTATTGATTATTTATTAAAAGATGAAATAGAAGATGAAGAAAGAAATGTTATAAAAATAGAGAAAGAGGAGAAAAATATTTTTTCCACAAAAATAAAGTTGCTAATAATTCCATTGATAGTTTCATTGATAGGTATGCTTATATTATATGTAGATTCATATATTCATCCTATAACTACTACTGATTGGGATGGAACTTACTATGATGGATTTTGGGGATATCTTTATATAAATGAGAGAAAGGAACTATTCTATATTTTATTGCTAATTTTTTTAGTAAATTGTACATTTATTTTGTATTTTAACAAAAAAGGTAAAAATTAGGTTGGTGATACTATGTTTAAAATAATAGGATTGATACTTATATTTATAGGAGTATTTAACCTTTTTCAATATAATAAAGCTCAAAAGGGAAATTTTTATGTAAAAGGAACTTTTATTGATTATCGTTATTCTTCAGCATTAAACAAATATTTTCCTGTCTTTAGATATACCATAGATGGAATAACTTATGAGGAAGAGTATAGGGGAGTTTATAAAAGTAAAGAAAAAATAGAAAAATTAAAAAATATAGATATTGATGAGATACCAGAAGTTACTAGAAAATTTATGAAAAAAATAAAAGATGTTAATTATATAGAATTTGAAATTGGAAAAGAATATAATTTATTAGTAAATAAAAATAATCCTAAAGAATTTTGGATAGCTGAAGATGGAACTAATAAGGGAAGGGAATATATTTGGGTAGGAGTAGGAGTTGTATTTTTTATAATATCATATCTTTTTGAAGTTATAAAAGGAGTATTTTAAAAGTTAGAAAGAATCGAGGAGGAAATCTATGAAAGTAAAGATAGTATTAGGGATAGTAGCTTTATTAGGAATAGGAGTTGGAACTTATATTTATCAAAATAGATATTCTTTTTATAGATATTTACCTGCTGAGAATGAGGATAAACTTCAAAGTATTAACTTTAAATTATGTGATGAGAATGGAAATTTATTTAGTGGAAGAGTTAAAAGTGGAAGTGATTTATATTTAAATATTTATTCCTATAAAGATGGAGAGTTAAATGGACTAAATGTAATATATTATAAAGATAGTATAAAAGAGTTGGGACATTGGAAAGAGGGAAAACAAAATGGACTTTTTCAAATGTACACAGAAGATGGAATCTTAATTGATAGTGCTAATTTTAAAAATGGAGAAAGAGATGGCCTAACAGAACAATATTTTAGTTCCACAGGAAAATTAAGAGTATCAGCAAATTATAAAGAGGGAATGCTTGAAGGAGAATATAAGGCATACTATCCTAATGGAACTCTTCAAGGAGAGGTAATTTACAAGAATGGAGAAATGAATGGAGAGTTTAAAGAGTATTATGAAAATGGAAATATAAGATTTACTGGAAGTTATAAAGAGAGTTTACAAGATGGAGAGTGGAAATTTTATTTAGAAAATGGAAATTTACGAACAATAGTAAAATATAAATCTGGAGAGCTTAATGGATTAAAAGAGGATTATTATGAAAATGGAAAGCTGTGGACAAGGCAGGAGTTTAAAGATAATATTCCAGAGGGTATTTATGAAATCTATTATGAAGATGGGACACCTCAATTAAAAGCTAAAATAAAAGAGGGAAATATTATAGAGGAGAGAAAGTTTAATAGAGATGGGACACTTTATGATGAAAATGATGATAGAGTAATTATAAGTGAATCTGTTGATAATAATTTTGATGATATTTCCTTTAGTGAAAATAAAGAGGAGATAACTATAACCGAAATTGATGAAGATGAAATTATAAGAACAAACTAAGAGAAGCTTTATCTAGTTTTATACTTAAGATATGATATGTGGAGTGGATAGGATATGAGAAAGAGATTTTTAGTAATTGTAATTTATTTTATGTTGTTTATTCCTATAATTGTGGTGGGAGCTAATAATCCAAGAGTAATTTCAGAAGATATGGAGGAAAAAAATAAAATGAAATTAGAAGTTGAAATCAATAATATATACTTTTCTGTTCCTAGTACCTTGAAAGAGATTATGGCTAAAGGATGGAAGATAAGTGATAGAGAGCCGTACTTTTTAAAACCATTGATTGGAGAAGATTACTATGAAATGAGAACAAATTGGTCATTGTCTAAAGATAAAAAAAGTATTGCTAAAGGAGGAAGAATTATTAGACTTTTAGAAAAAGATGGAGTACTTTTAGAGGTAACAATAGCAAATCAAAATATAAAAGAAGAAGATGAACCATTTCAAAAAATTGAAGAGGGGATAGTAGATTCCATGGTTGTTTTCTATGATAAAACTCATTCTAGTATAAAATTAAATGGGATAGAGTTAAAAGAACTAACACCTGATATTATACTTAAAAACTATCCTGTAAATGAAGGTTGGGAACATATTCCAACAAACTATAGGAATCATCCAGAATTTGAAACTTCATTAGAATATACAGTTATGAAGATTGTAGGTAATAGTGAGGAGAGTATCACTATATATTTTGATTTAGATAATAGAGCTTATAAGGTAGAGATATTAAATCAAATATAATGATATATACTTCATAAGGATACTTCTTTTATTCCTTGTACTTTGGGATTTAATATTACAGATTTAGAGAAGGCTATTAAAAAGTTAAAAAATTATAAGGAGGAGTTTATGATTAGTTTAAAAGATAATAATTCGTTAATTAGAAAAGTTGGTTTTCTTTTTATACTAGTTATTTTATTACAGATACCGATGTTTTTTATAAATAGAATAATAGACGAGAGAGAGTATTCCTATAGAAATATGGTAAGGGAAATAGGTAATGAATGGGGTGAAAAACAAACTATTGCTGGGGCATTTTTAATAATACCATATAGTGATGTAAAGGTAGAATATGATGAGTATGGTAAAAAGGTAGAGAGAAATGTTGTAAAAGATTGGATATTACTTCCAGATAAATTAAATGTAAAAGTTGATTTAAAAGATGAGGTCAGAAAAAGAGGGATATATAAGACAACTGTATATAGTGGAGATATTATATTAGAGGGAGAGTTTCCTAAATTACGTGATATACTTCCAGCTAATCTTAATCCATATAATATAGGAATTGGATTAGGAATAACAGATACAAAATCTTTGATGAAGGTAGAGGAGTTTAAAGTCGAGGGAAAAGATATCTATTTAGAATCTGGAACAGGAGTTACTCAACATCTATTAAATACAGGAATATCTGGAACTATAAGTGAAAATATATTACAAAAAGATAAGATAAAATTTTCTATTAAGCTCAGTCTGAGAGGAAATGGTGGAATAGAGATATTACCTTTTGGAAAGGAAAATCACTTTGAAATAAGCTCTACTTGGAAATCTCCAAGCTTTTATGGAATTTTACCAAGTTCTAAAGTTATAGATGAAAATGGATTTAAAGCTCAATGGGATGTATCATTTTTTGTAAGAAACTATAAACAAGATTTTGCTGAAGGATATTATTCTGATATTAGTGAAGGAAAAATAGGAGTAGACTTATATGAAGGTGTAACTCATTATAGACAGGTTATGAGAGCAGTAAAATATAGTATGCTATTTGTGATGTTAAGTCTTTTTGTAGTATATATCTTTGAAGTAACCAGCAAAAGGTTTACTCACTATATTCAATATGGAGTAGTAGGTTTTTCATTGACACTATTTTATTTAGTTTTACTTTCAATGTCAGAATATTTTAACTTTAATCTAGCATATATTATAGCCACTTTGATGGTTGTTATTCCAAATTCACTATATATAAAAGCAGTGACTAAAAATAAAAATTATGGTTTGGGAATGTTGGTATTTTTATTAGGAGTCTATGCAGTATTATATTCTATATTAAAGATGGAACAATATGCTTTAATGACAGGAACTCTTCTATTGATGTTAGTTCTTTATGTGATGATGTATATTACAAGAAACATAGAAATTTCTCAAGAATAGGAGGTAACTATGAATAATCCTATCAGTGATTTATATGTAAAGTTTATGGAAACAATAGAACCTTATATAAAAAAATATCCTTATCTTTTTGGAATAATCATAGGAGGAATATTTTTCTTTGGAGCTATTTTTAAATGGAAATGTATATGTGATAGTAGAGGTTCTACAAGTTTTATGAGAAATGTATATGAGTTTTTTGGAGAAGGCGGAGTAAGATTTTTTACAGGACTATTTGGTGTAATAATAATGTTAGCTTGTTTATTTTTATGGATAAGAAAATAATTGGAGTAGGAGGTAGTTATGAGTTTAAAATATAAATGCCCAGAATGTGGAACACCTTTAGGATTTGAAGGACTTTGTTGGAGATGTAGAGCTAAACATCATAGAGAAGAAGTTAATAGTTGGACAGAAGATGAGATACAGAAAAAAATAAATCAAGTAATAGAAAGATTGAAAATTTCAAATGAAGATAATTTTTATCAAACAGATGAGTGTGATATCTTTCAAGATTTGATGACTAGAGGAGTAGATATAAAAGAGATTTCTAAAGTAGCTTGTGAAAGAGAGATTTACTATCCAAGTGAACTGTATTATAAAGCTAGCGAAGATGTTAGGGATATACTAATAGAAAAAATTATGAGTACAAAATCTGCTGATGATGGTGGAAGGTTTTTACAATGTCTTGCTATGATTGGAGATAAAAAATCTCAAGATATACTATATGAACTTAAAATAAATCCTAGACCTTGGAGAAAGAAATTGTATGTAGATTCAGATATATATGCTGAAGAGGGTGGTTGGACTTTTGATAGAAAAAATAATTATATAAAGCTTAATTATGATAAATGTTTCTCTTTTGAGATAGGAGAGAATAAAGATGAGAGTGGAACTTTTATAGCTAGGAGAAGAGGAGAAAAATGTCATCATTGTGGTGGAGAGATGTTAGATATTCTAGTGATAGATGGTAGAGATGAGAGATTTTCATTTTTAGGATTAGATGGAATAATCACAGTAAGTTGTTGTCCTAACTGTGTAACTTTATGTGAGGGAATATCTACTAAATTCAATCTTGATGGAACAAGTGAAGTGCTAGATTATGAGGGAGAAGAAGAGAACTATTTTAGTGAAGATATAATAGATGAAATGGTAAATAATAAATTTGTTGTTTCAGTTAAAGAAAAACCTCTATTTTATGGAGCTTTTGGAGATGATGTAAGTACCATAGGTGGATTTGCTAGTTGGGTACAAGATTGGGAGTATAGAGAGTGTCCAGAGTGTGGAAAGAAAATGAAATACCTTGCTCAAATTCATTGGGATACTATAATGGATTCAGCAGAGGGAACTCTATATATAGAGATTTGTCCAGATTGTAAAATTGTAACAGCTTTTCATCAACAAACTTAATTAAAAGTAAGTGGCAAGGTGGAGGAGAATATGGAAAAATATAATTTATCAGCAGAAAAAACTGTTAAATTTTTATACAGAGGAAAAATAAATAGAGTTAAAGACAACAAAGGAGTTTTTACTGATAACAGTTCTAATGAGAAATTTGGTAGTAATTTTTTACAAGAATATTTTAATCCAAGTAAAAATAAATATGTAATAAGTTGGGAAGAGATAAATAGAACAGAGATAAAAAAGAGAATAACATTACCTAGAGTTTTAAAAGATTATTACCATGAATGTGGAGATTTAGATATAAACACAGCTTGCAGTGAACTTTTAAAATTGGAAGATATATATTTTTCACATGATGGTTTGAGAGAATTTTTAGAAGATGATGAGTATTCAGAGGAGCAAATAGAGAAAATTTTACAAAAAACAGAAAATATCCTTATATTCTGGTGTGAAAATCAAGGGGTATGGAATGCTGGAATAAAAAAGGAAGATTTATCTTTGAAAAATCCACCGATATATATGAGTACTAATGATAATTTATACTCTTGGGAAAAAGTTACAGATGATATAGATACTTTTATTATCTCTCAAGTGATAGATAATATTGAATCAACTGAAATTTATACAGAGATTGTAGAGGGAGAGGAGATAGAGAATATTTTATCAGAGAAAAAAATCTCCTATGACGAACTCAAAAAAAGTAGATATATCAGTAGTAATGGGAAAATAAAATTTTCTAATTATGCTGATTATGATAGTGATACAATTTATCTTTTTATTTTAAATAGTGATGAGATAAAAAGAGTTTATATTGTAAAACCTAAAGAGAAGAAATATGAGTAAATATATTCAATTAAGAGTTGATTTTGCTAAAAAAATATAGTATTTTCTATTATAAGATAAAAAATATTAAGCTATATGATAAATATAATTGAAAATTTTGGTAAAGGAGGAAATCTTATGACAAAGAAAAAATTTACTGAAGAAGAGTTAAGATTTAATGAAGATATTAAAAAAATTGTTTTAGATATTTTAGAAAAGAATAAAAAACCAATGATAAAAATAGAAGTATTAGATGATAAACCTAATTTATTTCAAAGTAAATTTGGAGGATTACCATATTTGCCAAAAGATAAGGAAGCGCCAAGAGATAAAGAGAATAGACAATTTACACTACTTGCTCAAATAAATATAGAAGAGTTACCAGAAAATAATATCTATCCTATGAAAGAGGGAATATTACAATTTTGGATATTAAATGATGATGTTTATGGACTTGATTTTGATAGCCCTTTAGGAAATGGATATAAGGTAGTATATTATAAAGAGATAGATAAAAGTGTAACAGAGGAAGAGGTATTAGAGAAATATAAACCATATGAAGAAGATGAAAATTATTTTCCAATAGAAGGAGAGTTTTCTTTAAAATTTGAATTAAGAGATGGATATTTTTCAGATAGTAATGATGATTTTAAAGAGATAGTAGATGAAGAAATGAAAAAGTTTTATCTTGAAAATAGAGAAAAATATCCAGAGATATTAAAAGTATATAAAGATGGAGAATATTTAAATTATTGGGATATATGGGATATATTAGAAGAAGATAAAGAAATAGGGGAAAAATTATTTGAGGCAGGACATAAAATAGGAGGTTATCCTAATTTTACCCAAAGTGATGTAAGAGATTTAAAAGCTGGATATAATATTTTGCTTCTACAAATAGATAGTGAAGGAACAGATGAACATGAGATTATGTGGGGAGATTGTGGAATAGCTAATTTCTTTATAAGAGAGAAAGATTTAAAAGAGCTTAACTTTGATGATGTAATATATAATTGGGATTGTTGCTAGAATTTTACCTAAAAGATAGGAGATGATGATATGAGTATAAGTTTTTTTATAAAAAATTTAAACAATAAAGAAAGTATAACTCCAGCAAAAGTATTAGAAATAGGGGAAGCTATTTCCCAATATAATTTAGATGAATCTGATGAAAATATAGAAGAGTTTTTAAATGAAAAATTAGAAAATTTTGAATGTATTCTTCTTGGAGAAGAGGGAAGAAGTGCTAGAGGTTTTGAACTTTCATATAGTGATGAAAATAGATATTATGGAATAAGAGTTTTTACTCCTTGTAGTATAGGAGATTGGGAAGTAGTATTTGAGTTTATTGAAAAGTTGGGAAAATTTTTAGAAAATAATAATTTAGTAAATGAGCATGGAGAGGAATATACTTTAGCAACTATTAGAAATTATCCATATATTGAAGATATAGAGTATGGTATAAAAAGTATAGAAGAGAATTTGAAGGAAAAAGGAAGTGAGATTTCCAAATTATATGGAATATATAGACCTATTTCTTTTAATAATGAGTTATTAGAGAGTATAAAAAATTCTGAAAATCCAGTAGAAACTTTTAGTAACTTTATAACAAAAACTCAATATATAGATGCGTATTCAGCAAGACAAAGGTTTTATAAAAATAATAATAATGAGATATTTGGAATGTACACTCTAACTGAAACTGTAAGGACAATACTACCTTTTAAACCAAGTGTTGAGTATGAAAACTTTGGTATAGTAAAAAATGAAGATGTAAAATTTTGGAGATTAGTTTTTGTAATTATAGATGGAAATCCAGATGATGAAAATTCTTATAAAATGTTAGGAGATATAGATTATTCTAAATTTATAGAAAATTTACCTAAAGATAAATACTCTTTTATAGATGGAGAATATATGGTAGTAGAATCTTTAGAGAAAGAAGAGATAGAGAGATTATATAATTTATTAGTAGAATAAGTTAGAAAGTCTAACTAAAGATAGTTTAGAAAAAAGAGAAATTTAAGAGATTTTAAAACTTATAGGAGGTTGAAATTATGTTAAAAGTAGAAGATATTTTAAGAGAAGATTTTGATTGGGAAGATGTAGAGATAGATGAAGATGAGTTTGATGAGTTAGAAACAGCTTTAATTATAGATTATCTAAAGAAAAATACTCCAAAAGAAAGACAACTTTTAGCAATAGATTGGAATTTTGACAACTCTAAGGAAGTTATTAAATGGATAGCAGAACAACCCGATACTGATAAGGGAACAGCACTATTTTTATATTGGTATATGAATCCTCAATTTTTCAAAAAATATAAAGATAGAGAAGAGTGTGAAAAAGATGGTGGTTGGATTTTAGAGGATTTTGATATTGTGGAAACTCTTGAAAAAAATTATATTTCAGGATTTTATAAAAATCAAAAATATGCTTTTGACCCTAAAAATGATGTATATTCTGGCTATGATTGGACAAAGGAAGTTGACGAAGATGAGATGAAAGCTAAGATACCTGAAGAGATGTATGTTGCTTTAGAGGGAGAAGTTTTAGAGAGTCCAGGTTGGGAAGAGGGAATCCCAGATGATATTATTCCTATTTTTGATAAACTTTGTGAAGCTTTAGGAGAATAAGATGAAAAATATAGAAAAAAATCTCAAATATATAAAAGAGGTAAAGGCTGAAGATATAGAGTGGACTAAACTTTTTGGAGCTTATAGTTGTGGAAGAAAAATAGGAGAAGATATAAAAAATGACAATCTCCTTAATCTAGAGATTTTAAAAAATATTAGAGGAGAGATAGAACACCAATCAACACTATGGACTTTGACTCCTTTTGCAATGATTTTTCTTATAAGACAGTTAGAAAAAGAGTATGGAGAGAAAAAAGAGGAGTATTGTTACATATTACAAATCTATAAATTGATAGTTGAAACTATAAAAGATATAAAAAATGAGTATTTTGTAGAGGAATCTATTGAAGATTTAGAAGTTTATCCAGAGATGAGATGTCTTTTCAATATAGATATAGATTTAGAAGATTTTGATGATGAAGAGGAATATATAGAAGTACATTTTGAGGAAGAGGATTTAGAAAGAGAGTATAATAGTAGTTTTTATTATACAAATTTTGTAATAGAAAATAGCAAAGATATTATAAAAAAGCTTTTGAATAGTGAAGATAAAGATATAAAAAATCTTGCAGAAGAAATATTAGAAAATTTTTAGGAGGTATTATTATGGCTAAAAAATTAAATAAAGATTTTGTTTATTTAAAAGATATGTATAATGATGATTACTATCCAAAATTTTTAGTAGATAAGGTAAAAGATTGCATAGTTGAAGTAGTTGAATTTTTAGAGAAGGAAGAGTATGAAGATTTAGAAGAAGTTCAAGAGAAACTTGATGAGATGACAGAGAAAATTAATGATTTACAAGAAGAGTTTGATGAGAATGATAGTGAGATAGAAACAGTAGCAAGAGATAGCATAGGAGTAACAGTAGAGAAAATACTTGAATATTTTGGAATTGATATAGATATAGAAGAAGCTATAAGAGAAAGAGATTGGTAAAACAAAAAGATAATTAAAGTGAGGTGGTGCTTATGACATTAGTTGTTTTTTAATTTAAAGTAAGGAACAGCTTTGTCATGGGCATTTTTTATAGGAGGAATTATGAAAAATGTAAAATTTTTCCCTGATTATAAAGATGTTTTTATAGATGAAAAATTAAAATATTACTTTAAACCTATTTGTACAATAGGAAAGTATCATTTTTTAACAGTTGATGGGATATTTTGTATAAGAAACTATAAATTTGCAGAAAATGACTATTTTGGATTTAAGCTAAAAGATGGGAAATATGAATTTTTAGGAGATTTAGATTGTTTTGGAAAAAATGATGTTGAGAAAGTCTATGAGTTTTTAGAGAAAGATTTTGAAGAAAATAAAAAATCTTATCTGGATAAAAAAATAAAAATAGCTAACTATGTAGAAAATATTTTATCTAAGATAGGAGAAATAACTTTTGAAAAGGGGCAAGATTTAGAATATTATATTGAAAGTTTTTATTGTTATAATATGGCAAAATACTATTATGAGCTTAATAAAAAAATAGTTTCTGTAAAAGCTCTTACAGAAAATTATGGAATAACTCCTGAAGATGAATTACTTATAGATAAAGAAGAGTTAAAAAATTGTTTGGGAGATTTCTTTATTAATATTGAATATGAATTAGAATTAACACCAGCACCTACTGAAGATATGTGTGTAATGGGAATAGAGATTATTCCATTTACAATGTGGGGAGAGATAGTAGGGCTTTTATATGATGAAAAAGAAAATATTATATATTTAAAAGAGCATCATTCATAATAAGGGGGTAGAAAATATGAAAGAAAAAGAATGGCAAGAGATGTATGAAAGAAATAGAGAGAAATTTAGATGTAAAATAGATTTAGAAAGTTATTTTAAAGAAAAGAAAATAGGAGAAATAGAAGTAGATACTTTAGATATTGGAGAGTTAAATTTACCTAGTGGAGAGATTTTAGCTTGTGACCCATTAGTAGATTTAGAGTATTCAAAGCCATTTATTCAAAAAGTTCCTATTGGGAAGTATCCTATAAAGATAGCAGTAGTTCCAAGTAGAGAGTATGGAGATAGATATGCCTGTGTAAAAGTAGAGTTCAGTAAAAATAAACCAGTAGTTTATGAATTAGCTGTAACAGGAGTAGAGGAAAATATGGACGAAGCTAATGAAGATGAATTTTATGGATTTGGTGTAGATGCAGGAATGGGTTGTGTAGTAGATAAAAAAGCTCAAGAGGAGTATATAAAATATTGGGAAAAATTAGTGAAAGAGGAAGAGGGTGACAATCCATTTGATGATATATTTGATGACTTATTAGCAGAGAGTGCTAAAAAATATCCTAAATATCAAAGAGAATATGGAGATTGGGCTAATTGGACAATTCCAAATACAGATGTAAATATTCCTATCTTTGCATCAGGATGGGGAGATGGTTACTATCCGTGTTACTTTGGATATGACAAAGATGGAGAGCTTTGTGGATTTTATATCCATTTTATAGATATTGAAAGAGAGTATTCTGATGAGGAAGAAGAGGAGTAAAATGGAATATAAATTAATTCAAGATGATGTATTTAATTATAAAGATTGTTATTATGCTCACTGTATAAGTAGAGATTATGCTCTTGGAGCTGGAATAGCTGTGGAATTTGATAAAAGATACGATATGAGAAATAGATTATTAAAACTAGCTGAAGAAAAACCAGAAACTTTAGATGAAAAATGTATAGAAGTAGAGAATGTATTTAACTTGATAACTAAAGAAAAATATTGGCAAAAACCAAGTTATAATTCTTTGGAAGAATCCTTATTAGAGATGAAGGAGAAACTATCTAAAAATAAAAATATAAAAAAATTAGTTATGCCAAAGATAGGTTGTGGACTTGATAGATTATCTTGGGATAAGGTTGAACCTATGGTACAAGAGATATTTAAGGATTTAGATATAGAGATAGTGGTATGTTATTTATAACTTACGAGGATATAGAGGAGATTTTAGATTTATTTAGTAGGGCAGAGTTAGATTAGCTGGAGGGATTTATATGTCAAAAAAAGTATGTGAAAGAAAGGCTGGTTATTTAGCTTTTTGGACGAGAAACTTTAAAGATATAGAAGATTTCTATAAATATATTTAATAAATCTCTAATGAATGGGAAGAACTTGAATTTTTAGGAAATGTAGAAGAAAATACTTTTTCAACTGATATGGCAGAAGAATATAATTGTTAAAAGGAAAGTGATATTATGGTAGAAATGAGTGAGTTAGCAAAGGAGTTTGTGAAGTTTTTTGACTGTGAGTATGAATATTTCCCTAATAATACCTATAAAGAGATAATGGAAAAGTTTGAAAAATATGTAGAAGAGGGAAAAGAAAAAGGATATTTCCCTGTAATTGTAACAGTAGATGAAACACTTTTAGAATGTTTTTCTTTTAATGTATCAGATGATGAAGAGTTTACCATAGAGGATGTAAGAAAATATAGAGAAAAATATATTTCCTCTATTTATTCAGAGGGTGGAGAAAATATATTGAAAGATTTAGTAAATAGAAGAAAAGAGGAAGCTGAAGATGATGAAGTGGATTGGGAAGAGGAAATATTAGGAGAGTTTGAAGATAGTGGAGAGGATAGACTTAACTCTCCAATAGGATTTTTAGATTATAGAACAGAAAAACATGAAGAGTTATTTATAGTAAAAGTTCCTGTAAAAAATCCTTGGGAGATATTTGCTTGGTTACCAATGGGAAATTGGAATGAGTGTCCTACTACTTCAGAACATATGGCAATATCAAGGTATTGGTTTGAGAAATATGGAGCTGTACCAATTAGTATGACACATGATGTAGTGGAGTATAGAGTGGAAAAAGTTATAAAAACAGAAGATGAAGCTATGGAAGTAGCAGTAGAGATGTATGGATATTGCCCTGATGTAGACCAAAGTTATGATACTCTTGGATTATTAGCTGGTAGTTTAGTAGATTCTAGTGTTTGGTATTTCTGGTGGGATTAGAGGTGGTAATATGATAGATAAAAAAGAATTAGAACCTTTAAAAAGAAATGCAATAGTAATAAATTATAGTGAAGAGAATAGAGAAAAAATTCCTAAAGGTAGTTCAAAAATTGGAGGAAAACCTGATTTACCAAAGGATTTTCAATGGTATTACTACAATGGAGAAGATTATAAAAGAAAAGTTGCAAATAGACCACTTTCATTCTTAATGCAAATTAATTGTGAAGAGGTACATAAATATGATAAAGAGAGTCTTTTACCAGAGAAGGGAATACTGTATTTTTTCTATGAATTACTGACTATGACTTGGGGATTTTCTCCTAATGATAGGGGAAGTGCAAGAGTTTTCTATTATGATGGAGAGATAGAAGCTTTAGTATCTACTGATTTTCCAGAGGATATGGAAAAAGATTGTATAATTCCTGAAGCTAAAATAGATTTTGAAAGTATGAATGATTATCCTATTGATTTTTTTGATTACTATGATGATGAAGATAGTGATGAAGAGATAAGCAGAAAAGAGAAAGAGTATGAAAAAGATTTAGAGGAGTTGGGATATAAAACTGATACTACAAAACTTTTAGGACACCCAGAACTTATTCAAGGAGAGTATTTTGAAGAGTGTGAGGGAGTTGCTAGAAAAAATCTCTATTATGGCTCTGCACCTATAAAATACGGAGATTTAAAAAATGAGATAAAGGAAAATGCTAAGGATTGGATATTACTTATGCAAATGAGTGAGTTTGAATTTGAAGATTATGCACTATATTTTGGAGATTGTGGAAAGATATATTTTAATATTAGAAAAGAGGATTTAAAAAATAGAAACTTTGATAATGTGTGGTTAATTCTTCAATGTTACTAGGAAAAGGAGGTTTTTATGAAAAGAGCCTTTGAATTTATTGATGAAAAATCTCAAAAATTTTGGTGGATAGAAACATCAGAAAATAAATTTGTAGTCAACTATGGAAAGATAGATACCATAGGAAAATATGAGATTAAAGAATGGGATAGTGTAGAAGAGTGTGAAAAACAAGCTACAAAACTTATTAACTCTAAAATAAGAAAAGGTTATGAAGAGGTTAACTTTGATTACAATAATCACTATTATTTTGATGATATGGAGTATGATATTGATTTTCTTACTTCACACCCTAACTTTAGAGAATATTTTACTAATGAACAACTTTATTGTAATTGTGGAGATGAGGAAACACCTTTTGGAAGTGATACAGGGAATGATGTACTTTATATAATAGAGGAGAAAATAAGGAAAAATAAAAATTTTAGTTTTGTAGATTTTCCAAAAAATTTAGTAGAAAAAGAGTGGGGAATAGAGTATTTTGAACCTGTATCTATAAATGATGAGAAAGTTTTTGCAGAGGAGTTAAAAATAAAAGATAAAGGATTAAGTAGAGAAGCTATTATCAATGAAAGTGATGAAGTAGTAATAGCAACAGCCTTTGCACAGATAAAAATAACAGGTAAGATAGATAAAGAGTTAAAAGAAAAGGCTTTATTATCTTTAAAAAGAATGGAATTGATAGCTAAAATCTGTGGTTATGGAGAATCTAAAATTAATAAACAACTTTATAGTGATTTAGAGAGTTTTAAAAATTAAGGAGATTACTATGGAATATATAAAAGATTTTCTAAAAAATGAAGATAGAGAAAGTTTTGACAAATTATGGGAAAATTGTACAAAGCTTGTTTGGATAGATTGGAGAGAATACGACGAGGATATAATTAATTATATAGAAAATGTAATTCAATCTGGAAAACTTGTTGGAAAAAATGAAGATAGTGATAACAAAATGGGAGTTAATATAATTATCGAATGGAATGGAAAGGAGTATAAAATATCTTATCCTAATGAGGAAGGATCTGATAGAGATACTACTATAAAGACTTTAAATAAGGTAATACAGCCAGAGTACGAAATAAGATTGTTTATGGAAAGTTTAGGAAGTGATACCCTAGCTTTTGTTCCACTTTCTAAAGAGGAGTGGGAGGAATTAGAAAAAGAGTTTGGAGAAGAAAAAGTAAACTATTATTTCTCTAAGATAAAGGATAATAGTAAGATGTTTGATTTGGATATGGATGAACTTTTTAAAATTTTGGATAAGAGAAAAGAGATAAAAAATTTCTTTGATTAGAGGTGGAATATGGAAAAATTAAGAGTAGATGATTTTGAAATAGAAGAAAATGAATGGGGATATGTTTTTTCAACCTATTTTGACTTTTGGGAAGATGAAGTAGGAGTAACATTAGATTTAGATTACAATATAAAAGATGAAAAAGAGCTTTCAGAAGAGGAAATCAGAGAAGTTATAGAAAAAGCTTTAAAAAATCTGAATCCTCTATTGAAAAAAGCTGAAAGTAATAGAAATCAACTCATAGAACTTTTAAAAGAAAAAAACTATATAGAATTAGCAAATGAATGGATAGCAGGAGCTGAAGAAGTAGAGGGAAAAGAGGGATATTATTTAATAGATGATGAAGAAGTTCATATTCCTATTACAGAGGAAGAATTTGAAAAAAGTATTAGTTGTAGAGGAGGAATAGGAGCTACTATTGGTTTAGATGGAGAACTAGACTTTATATCTATTTACTTAGTATTTGAACCAGATTATTTTGCTGGACATTGTATAGAAGGGTATATTAATGAAGATGGTAGTTTTTCAGTTAATGGATTAGCTGGATAGGGAGGTAACTATGGGAGCTTGGGGTATAAAAGCATTAGAGAGTGATGAAGGATTAGATGTTGTTGATGTTTTAAGAGAATATCTTGAAGGATTTAAAAATAAGAGAGTGATTACTTTAAAAGAAATAATAAATTTAATGATTGAACAAGGAATGTTAGGAGAAACTCTTGAAGAGATAGAATTTCTTTATGATAATACAGCAATAGCCATATCAGAACTTTATTTTGATTTTAAAGAGAATGGAAAATTAGATTATGATGATGAAGAGGAAGATGAAACTACTTTTTCTAAATTAGAAAAATTTTCTAGTGATAAAAAATCTTTAAAATACCTTATTGACTATTTAACTAATATTTATAATAAAGTTCCTGATGAAGATGGCGAAAGAGAAATAGTAGATTTGTGGTATGATAATGGACAAAATCCAAGTTATGAAGAATGGTATAATCATTTAAAATCTTTGATAGAAAAATTAAAAGTTGAATATGGAAACTAGGAGATGTTTAGCTTATCAAATTTTAGAATATACTAGTTGTCATATATGAATAATAAAGAAAAAACAGTAAATATATAAGTGAACTAAAGACCTAAAGTGAGGGAAAAATATTTAATGGATAAAAAAAGTAAAAAAATTCTGATGAATTATATGAATGATACAAAAAGAAATCTATTATCATATGAAGAAATTGCATATGCAAAGGAACAGGGAGCTATTTTAGAGGATTTGCCTATTTCATCTGAAGAAGCTATATCTATTTTAACACAAAGTCTTAAGTGTATTTCTCTTAATGATGTTGCTAATGCTTTTTTATATAGTTTATCTACTCGTGATATGGAGTATAGATATATTTTAGCGTCATATGTGTATGCTGTAAGCTGGTTGAAGTTTGACAGGGGAAGAACAGACAAAGTTCCATCTCAACTGGATAGAACATTTTATAATTGGGTTAAGTACCAAGGTGGTGGGATTTGGGGTGGAATAGGAAAACCAATTTTTTATCTTAATGAATTTACTCATATGGATAAAAAAATCCCTACAAATATTGACAATGATATTTTAGAGAAAATAATATCAATATCATCTACAATGAACGACGGAGCTACAGGCATTATGTTATGTAAAAAAATTCAGGAAAGAAAACTGTTACCTTGTAATAAAAGTGAAATTATTGGAATCCTTGAAACACTTGCTATTTGTGGAATTTTAGAAACACCAGAGCATAAAGGATATATAGATTCTTTTACTCCACCATTAATGAGAGATACTGGTAATTTAAAACAAAGTTTATCCTATCCACTCAACTGGTGGCATGGAGAAAATAAAGTAAATTATGATAACTGCTACAAAATTTTTAATATTGATTTTTCTTATTTATCAGAAAAGTAATAAAATTAGAAGTTGAATATGGAAGCTAGGAGATGATTGTATGGGAAAAGTCTATAAACTTAATAGTGAAAAATCTTTAGCCCATCAAGTTTTAGAATATGCTGGTTGGTATGAGGGAAGAAAAGTAGATGTAGAAAAAATAATAGAGTATTACCAAAAGAACAATTATATTCTAAATGATTTTGCCAAAAAATTTTTACAAGAATTTTCAGGTATAAAAGAGAATTGGTTTTTCAAATATATTGGTAAAAATGGAGAAGTACGAATAGATGGAAATGATTTTAGCTTTTCTATTCCTTATGATTTACCTTTTGAGGAAGAAGATAAAGAGTATGAATTAAAACAAATTCCAGAAGAGGTAAGAGATAAAGTAATTCCAATAGTTGAAACAGGCTGGCATATTGGTGGCACTTTATGGATAGATGATAAAGGAAAATTTTATCATACTCTTTATTATAGAAATGATTGTATGGAACAGTATGATTCTATCTTTGATTATTTAGAATATAACTTTAGGTACTATTTAGGAAATGAAATTTATGTAACTTTTGAAAATCAAAGAGATTTAGAGAAAAATTAATATGAAAAAGTATAGGAGGAGTTTTTATGAAAAAAGAATTACCATTTTTTAAATATTATCCAGACCCTTTAAAAACAGGAGAGTTTGAAACTGACGAAACAGTAACATGCGAATGTTGTGGAAAAGAAACTGATGTTTATTATACAGGACCTTTTTATTCAGTTGAAGATATTGAATATTTATGTCCAGAATGTATAGCTAATGGAAAAGCAAGTAAAAAATTTGATGGTGATTTTGTATCACTTTATTTTGGAAAAGTTAGTGATGAGGAAAAAATTGATGAGCTAATACATAGAACTCCTAGTTATTGTGGTTGGCAACAAGAGTGTTGGGTAACTCATTGTGATGATTTTTGTGCTTTTATTGATTATGTAGGAGCTAAAGAATTAGAAAAAATGGGAGTTTTAGAAGAAGTTATTAAAAATGGAAATCCTGATGATGGAAATGAATGGAGTAAAGAGCAGATAGAAATAATAAAAAATATGGTTAATGGTGGACATGTACAGGGATATTTATTCAGATGTTTACATTGTGGAAAACATTTTTTATATTTTGATGTTGATTAAGGAGAAAGAATTATGAGTTTATTAAAACAAGATTTTTTTACAATAAATAATATCCCTGTAATTTTATGGGGAGAAAAGAGTAATAAAATTATAATAGCAATTCATGGAATGATGTCAAATAAAGCTGATATTCCAATAGAGATACTAGCTAAAATTTCAATAAAATATGGTTATCAAGTTTTAAGTTTTGATTTACCAAAGCATGGAGAGAGAAAAAATGAGATGATACCCTTAACTCCTCAAGTTTGTGTAAAGGAATTAAATAATATATATGAAAAATTACAAAAAAATTGGGAAGAAATTTCTTTATTTGCTAATAGTTTAGGAGCATATTTTAGTCTTTTATCTTATAAAGATAAAAAAATAGAGAAAGCTTTCTTTTTATCTCCACTTGTGGATATGAGAGAACTTATTGAAAATATGATGAAAGCATTTGGAGTAACAGAGAAAAAGTTAAAAAAAGAGAGAGAAATAGCTATACCAATAGGAGAAACTCTGTCTTGGGATTATTATTTATATGTTAAGGAAAATCCAATAACAATATGGACTCCTTTTACACATATTTTATGTGGAGATAAAGATGAAATTTGTAATATAGAAACAACTAAAAAATTTTCAAAACAATTTAATTGTGAGTTAGAAATTTTAAAAGATTCAGAACACTATTTTTACAAAGAGGAACAATTAAAAAAATTAGCTGAAGACTTAGAAAAGTTTTTAGAAAATAAATTGGAGATAAGAGAGATAAAGAGAAGTGAATACCACTTATTAGATGATTTTTTATATGGAGCAATTTTTATTTCTGAAAATGAAATTACTCCACCAAGAGAGATTACTAAACTTCCAGAATTACAAATATATATTAAAGATTTTGGAAATAAGAAAGATGATATAGCTTTAGTTGCTGAAGTAAATAAAAGAGAGATTGTTGGAATGATTTGGACTAGAATAATGAATGATTATGGGCATATAGATGATGAAACTCCATCATTAGCAATATCAGTAACTAAAAAGTACCAAAATAAAGGAATAGGAATGGCTCTTTTAAAAGAGATGATAAAAAATTTAAGAAAGAAAAATTATAAGAAAGTATCTTTATCAGTTCAAAAAGAGAATTATGCAGTAAAATTATATCAAAAAGTAGGGTTCAAAATTTATAAAGAAAGTGAAGAAGAGTTTATAATGTTACTAGAATTATAATAGAAATTTATAAATACTATTGAAATAAAGAGGTAAATTATGAAAAGACTAATAATGTTGATATTTTTTAGTTTTATAACCTATTCTTTTGGTTATCAGATAGAAGAAAATTTTACAGGACAGATAGTAAAAAAATATGAAAATGGACAAGTACAGTCAATAGAAAGTTTTAGAAATGGGAAATTAGATGGAGAGTTTAAAGAATTTTATAAAGATGGAACTCTAGCTCAAATAGGAACTTTTAAGAATGGAGATTTAGAAAGTATAAAAGCTTTTTATGAAAATGGAAGTTTAAAGTTTGAAGAGATTTTAAAAGATAGAAAAGGAAAATATAGAGAATATTATCCTAATGGACAGTTAGAAGAAGAGGGAGAAGTTTTTCAAGGGGAAGAAGCAGGACTTTGGAAATATTATAATGAAGAGGGAAAATTACTTTCAGAAGGAAGATATAAAGAGGGAAAAAAGATAGGAAAATGGAAGTTATATAATCTTGATGGAAGTTTATTAAAAATAGAAAATTATAAAGAAAAATAGGGAGGGACTATGTATAAGATTGGTTACATTGGAAATTTTGAAACAGTACCTCAAGTAGTGGAATATATTATAAATAGTGATATTGAAAAATTGGAAGAAGAATATAAAAAAGGTTGGGATATAAATAAAAAAATATTTATACATGAATTTGTAATAGAAACTCCTTTAGAGATAGCAATACAATGCATAAAAGAAGAAGTTATAATGTGGCTTTTAGAAAAGGGAGTAAATGTAAAAGCTGAAATAGATGACTGGGGAAGTCCTATTTCAAGTGCAGGACGTTTTTTATCTTCAGATATGTGTGAATTATTAATAAAACATGGAGCATTGGAAAATTTAACTAAAAGGCAATATGAAAGAATTTTTGCTGATATTTACTATGGAAAAAAATTTGAAAATATAGATATTTTTGAAAAGTATGGAGTAACAGTTAAAAAATACGGAAATAACTGTCTAAGAGAGGCAGTTTATGATAGAAATATAGAGTTAGCTCAAATGTTTTTAGATTATGGAGCTGATATAAATTATCATGAATATGAAATGGTTTTTACTGACAATTCAACTCCTGTGATGGTAGCTGTTCAAAGAAACTCTTTTAAATTAGTAAAATGGCTTATAGAAAAGGGAGCAGATATTACAATTAAAAATAAATTTGGAGAAAGACCATATACAATAGCAGTTTTAAATAAAAATCAAGAGATAATGGATTATATTAAAAGCTTAGAACCAGTAGATTTTCACAATGAAGAAGCTAGAAAAGGTATAATAAAAAAATATAAATTGCCAAAAGATATGGTAGAGTTTTTTGATAAAGGAAATTTAAAGATAGAGTTTTCAGGTAATATTGATAGTAAATATATTGAGTTTTTTAAATTGGAAGATACAGTTGAAATGACTTGGAAAAGAAAAAAATATCTCTCTTTAGTAAAAGATTTAGAAAATTATTGGTTACATCTTTTATGGTATTCTAAAGAAAAAATATTGTATATTTTTGATGGAGAACATGAGGAGATTTATAAGATAGGAGATTGGAACTATTTTATAAATAATTGTGAAGAGATTGTTGGAAAATTCATAAATGGAGAGCTTTAAAAGGGGATGATATTATGCTGGAGATATTTGAAATTAGTGTATCAGAACTTTATAGAAAGTCATTTAGAATAGCTTTAATATTTTTACTAAATCTAGCTATTATCTTTGGAATAAATAAATTTGATATAAAAGTTGAAACCTTTACTATATTTATTCCAGCTATGTTGGGAACAGTTTTTATAGAGGAATGGAAAGGAAAAAGGGGAAAAGATATATCAATAAATAGTTTAATCTATATAGTTATTTTCTCTTTAAATGCTTTTTTACTCTATAAACAGATAGAAATTTTAGATAGAAATGAGTTTTTAAGTAATAGTCAAATACTTTTCTTTAATCTAAAAACAGTATCTACTGATATTATAGTATCTATCTTTGTTATGGGATTTTTATATTCTTTAGTAAAAGATTTAGAGTGTAGAGTAGCTGTAATAGATATGTTTAGGTACTTTAAAGAAAAAGCTTCAAGAATTTTAGTCTTATTTTATGGAGTAATTTTTACTTTGTATATCTCTGTTTTAATATATTATGGATTAAATACTGATGTTTGCCATGATTTATTAAACTTATTTTTTCTTTTCTTTGTAATAATTTTTATCTGTTTTCTGATGTTAGTTTTTAAAAACTTTTTAATTTCAGATAAAAAAGATGAGGTTACTTATAGATTAAGAGAGAAGCCTTTAGATTTTTATGCAAAATATTTGTTAATAATAATAGCTATAATAATAGGAGCTGGAATAATAATTTCTACATACATTATGTCTGTTAGCCTTATGATAGGAAAAAATATAACATTTCTAATAATAATAGGTGGAATTATAACCTTATTATTAGTAGTGATAGTAGAGATTTTAATTTTGAATATGTTAATTAAAATTAATGGAAGAGTTCAACCAAAATCAATGAATGTAAAGAAATTTTTCAATGTCTTAATTATCAATATTTTAGGACTAATACTTCTAGGAATTGTCATATTCATAGATTATACTATTGATATGAATATTCTCATTATTAATTCTATGCTTCAATATATTTTACTTGCTATAATGATAAGTTTTATAGGATTAATTATAAATTTTCAAGTACTAGGAGTTTTAGTTGATATTCCACTTACATTAGCTTTAAAAAGTGGAGTTAATTTAACTTTAAAGTTTTTAAATCCCAAAGTTTTACTAATTTTAATAGGAGAAAATATTTTCCTAATAATTAGTATTCTAAATGGAAGTTTTACAGGGCTTATATACTTTATAAATTTAATTATATCATTTTATTTAATAGAATTTTATTTAGATGAGAAGGAGGTTTTAAATGAAACTTGCAGAAGCATTAAATATTAGAGCTGACTTAAATAAAAAAATACTTCAACTAAAAGAAAGACTTTTAAGAAATGCTAAGGTTCAAGATGGAGAAGAACCTTCTGAAAATCCTGAAACTTTACTTTTAGAATTAAATTCTAATCTTTTAGAACTTGAAACTTTTATAAAAAAAATTAATAAAACAAATAGCAGAACTTTTTATAAAGATAAAACTATTACAGATTTAATTGCTGAAAGAGATATTCTAGCATTAAATATTTCTATAAAAAGAGATTTTTTAAAAGAAGCAAGTGAAAAAGTAAATAGGTATTCAAGTTTAGAGGTAAAAATTTTTAGTACTGTGAATATTCCAGAAAAACAAAAAGAAATAGATAAACTTTCAAAGAGTTTGAGAGAAACTGATATGAAAATTCAAGAATTAAATTGGACAACAGAATTATTGGAAGATTAATAAAAAAGGTATTTATCAGAGTGAATGTTATCTCTAGTCAGTCGAGAATGGAACTGATAAAAATCCAAAAAGAGGTTAATGGAGTGAAACCAAAAATTTAAAGATATACTCAGTATTGTTACAAATGTACAATTTATATTTTATAGTTTTATTACCAGACATTAGCTGATAAATGGGTGGGACAGGGGATTTATAAAAGCAATAGTATTATAATTAGGAGGAGATTATGATTGGAACTCTTGACAATGAAGCTATACTTCATGTAGAGGTAGTTTTTTGGAGTGAAAAAAGAAAAAATCCACCTAATTTAATTAGTGGAAAATATTGCCCTCATTTTGTAGTAAAAGGAAAAACTGAATATTTAAAAGTTTGTTTTCTTGATGGAACTGAATGTTTCTTTAATAAAATTGCATTAGGAAATGTTCAACCTCTTTATCCTGATACAATAGATTATAGTTCTTTAGCAGATGATACAGAGTTTTTAATATATGAGGAAGAAAAACTTGTTGGAAAAGGGAAAATATTAGGGAGAACTATTCCTTATAAAATAAAACAAAGGAAATGATAAAATGGGAATACAAATAATTTTAATTATACTCTTAATTATAGCTATTTTTTATACTTTTATATACTTTCTATTTATAAGAAAATATGAAGATTTAAGAAAACTTTTTATATTGAATAAACTCTATGATATTTTCATTATAATTCCAGAACTTTTTATAGGGGTTCATAGTTTAATATTTTTTAGAATTTTAACCTTTATAAATCTTTTAAGTATTATCTATATAGTTATTAAAGTTATTAAAAATAAAGAACCTAAAAGGAAGATTATATATGCAATAGTTAGTCATTCAGAATGGTTAATCTTTTTTTAAAAGATTTTATATTTTAAAGGTGGCCTGATAAAAAAATCAGACCACTCATTAAGATATAAAACAGAGGAGGAGATTTTTATGAGATATACTGAAAATGAAAGAATAGAGATTATAAAATTTATAGAGGAAAATTTTGGTAAAGTTGAGGAGATATATGAAATTGGATATGATAATTATTATTTAGATGTAGCTCAAATTAATCCAACAGAGGAAAAACCATACTATACCATTATAACTCTTGGAATGGGAGAATATGAGATGTATAACCAAAATAATGAAAATTTTTCAAGTTTTGCAGAGCTTATGATTTCTTTCCCTCCTGACTGGAATTTTGATGACAAAAATTATACTTGGGCAATAGATGAATTAATACAATTAACATATATTCCATTTACTTACTTTTTCGCATATGAATGGGGACATTTAGAAAATAATTTTGAGTCTTTTAGTTCTAAAACTAATTTAAGTGCAGTAGCTATATTATATCCAGAAATGAAAGAAGAAAACTCTGGACTTTTAAAACTTGAAAATAGAGATTTACAATTTTATCAAATAGTTCCTTTATATGATGAGGAATATACTTTTGCTTTAAAAAATGGAATGAAAAATTTATTATTACTAGATGTAGAGAGAAAAATAAACTATGTTGTGGATATGCAAAGAGAAAAAGTTCTTGAATATTCAGAGGAAGAAAAAGAGTTACAAAATGATATTATGGATTCATCAGAGTGGCATTTAGGAGATTATTACTCAAAAGGAATAGAGGTAGATGAGATAAATGTATATAATCACTTGGCTATTTTTCTTCGTTGGTGTATGGAAAATAGTTTTTTAGCTGATAATTTCTTAAAAGCTTATGGTAAAGAGCTTGAAAAATATAAATCTCAAGATTTTATAGATTTAAGAGAGTTTGTAAAATATAGATTGAAAGGAGATTTAAGAAAATCATTCTTTAATGATGTGGGAAAAGAGTTTATTAGATATTACTACGACTATGATTTTGATGATGGAGATTTTTTTCCAGGAGATATAGATAATTATGCTAAAAGAATTTTTGGAGAGGAGAGATATTATTCTCCAGAGTTAAAAAGAGAAGCTTATTTGTATCTAAATTTTGATGAAAAATACTATCAAGATATGAAAGAAATTATAGATAAAGTCTATAATAAATGGTTAAAAGAGTTAGAAAATTATAGTAATTAGGTGAATCTTATGGGAAATTATAGGATTGAAAGCAAAATAAATATTTTATCAAAAATAATAGATAGTATTTTTATAATTTTCACTTACTTTATAGTTTATTTTGGATTAAAAACAAAGGTTACTTTTTCTAAAAATAGTTATATTATTTTTACAATTTTATTGGCAATTTTTTATAGTTGGATATTTATAAGAGATTTTCTTTTATATAAGACTATGAAGATTACTCATTATGAACTGATATTTTTTTATCCACTTTTAAGAAAAGAAGTTAGAATTAAGAAAAAAGATATAGAAAAAATAAAATTTATAGAAAGTGAATTTATACCTAGACTTTATATTCACTATTATAGAATTAAAATAATTACAGAAAATAAAAACTATATTATATCTTCAAAGGATTATAAAAATTTTTGGAGTATATTAAATAATATAGGGACAAAATTACCAAAAAGAAAAATCGAGAGTTACAGAAGAAATATTAGGATATAGAAAGGAAGAGTTTATTTGAAAATTTTAAAAGTGGAAAATGATAAAAAAAGATATATTAATTTATTATTATTAGCTGATGAAGAAGAAAAGATGATTGATAAATATCTTGAGAGAGGAGATATGTATGTTCTTGATGATAATGGAATAAAGGCAGAGTGTGTAGTAACTAATGAAGGTAATGGAGTATTGGAGATAAAAAATATTGCTGTATTTCCTCAATATCAAGGACAAAATTATGGAAAAAAGTTAATAGAGTTTATAATAGAAAAATATTCAAAAGATTATTCAGTTATACAAGTTGGGACAGGAGATAGTCCAACTACTATCCCTTTTTATGAAAAGTGTGGATTTAAAAAATCTCATATTATAAAGGATTTTTTTATTAAAAATTATGATAAGCCTATAATTGAAAATGGAGTTCAATTAGTAGATATGGTATATTTGAAAAAAAGTTTGAAAAAAGAGGAATTAAAATGAGAAAATTAGATGATATAAAACTTGGAAAATTTTTAAGTCTTATCCTTAGACATAAACCAGAAACAGTAGGAATAACTTTAGATAAAAATGGTTGGGTAGATGTAAATGAGTTAATAGAAAAAATAAAACTTTCTGGTAGATATATTGATATGGAAATACTAGAAAGAATAGTTAGAGAAAATAATAAGAAGAGATATTCTTTTGATGAAAATAAAAAGAAAATAAGAGCTAATCAAGGACACTCTATTGAAGTGGAGTTAAATTTAAAAGAGATGACACCTCCAACTATTCTATATCATGGAACAGCAACTAGATTTTTAGAAAGTATTAGAGAAAAAGGAATAATTAAAGGAAAAAGACAATATGTTCATCTGTCTAAGGATATAGAAACTGCCAGAAATGTTGGGAAAAGACATGGAGAAGTAGTTATTTTACCAATAGATATAGAGGGCTTGAAGAAAATTGGACATAAATTTTATCTATCAGAGAACAAGGTTTGGTTAAGTGATGATATTCCAAGTAAATATATTTTATGGGATAAAATTATTTATTAAGATATATAAAAAGAAAGGAATAATTATGTATAAAATAATGTCGAATAATTTGACTGATTATGAAGCTATAAATCAGATAGAAGAGATTAATAAGATATTTAATGATAATAACATAGTAATTATGCCAGACTATCATGCTGGAAAAGGTTGTGTAGTAGGAACTACTATGCTGATAACTGATAAAGTTTGTCCTAACCATGTAGGTGTAGATATTGGTTGTGGAATAGCTGGTTATAAAATAGATAAGAGATATTTTAAATTTGATATAGAGAAATTAAAAGAGTTAGATGATATAATAAGAAAAAATATTCCAAGTGGTTTATCAATAAACAAAAGAAAATCAAAGTTTATACCTAAAGGTTACGAGATAAAATTAAGAGCTAAAGTAGATAGACAAGCTATGGATAGAGCTTATTTAAGTTTAGGAACTCTTGGTGGAGGAAATCATTTTATAGAAGTAGGAGAAAATGAAGAGTGTTATATTTTATTTGTTCACTCTGGAAGTAGAAATTTAGGAGTTCAAGTAGCAAATTATCATCAAAATATAGCAATAGATACTTGTAACAAAGAGAGAGTAGAGTATATTTATAATATAACTAAAAATGTAGCTCCAGAAGAGAGAGAAAAGATGATAGAGGAATATAAGAAAGAAAATCCTCATATTCTGAATCCAAGCTGTTATTTAGAAGGAGTTTATTTAGAAGATTATCTCTTTGATATGAGAGTAATGGAAGAGTTTGCATGCCTAAATAGGGAGATAATGATAAAAACTATTTTAGAAAAATTAGATATTCCTTTTGTTAAAGGAAATTATATAGAGAGTACTCATAACTATATAGAGGAGTATAAAGGGCTTCATATTTTGAGAAAAGGTGCTACATCAGCTAAAAAAGATGAAAGAGTTATAATTCCTTTAAATATGAGAGATGGAATTATCATAGGAATAGGAAAGGGTAATCCAGAGTGGAATTATTCAGCTCCACATGGTGCTGGAAGGATTCTTAGTAGAAAAAAGGCTAAGGAAAATCTGTCTTTAGATGAGTTTAAAGAAACTATGGAAGGAATATTTACTACTTGTGTATCTAATAGTACTTTAGATGAATCTCCTATGGCTTACAAACCTATGGAAGAGATTTTAGAGGTTATTGGAGATACTATTGAAATAGAAGAGATAGTAAAACCAATTTATAATTTTAAAGCTAATTAATATAATTCAAGGAGGGATACTTATGTCAATAGTAACTAAAGAATGGGCTAAAAAATTTGCAGAGGCAGAATATCTTGATGAAATAATAGAAGGATTAGAGGAATTACAAAAAGAAAATAACTATACTGATGAAGAGATGGAGAATGATTTAGATGTAGCTCTCTGGAGAGCTTATGTGTATAATAATATGGATTCTTATGAATACTATGAGCTATCAGAAAAAACTCTTGTTAAGGTAAAAGACAAGGGAGTAAAGAGTGGAGTTTGGTGTTATAGATACTCTTGTGCCTTAGTTTATCTTAGAAGATTTGAAGAAGCTCTAGAGTATAGTAGATTAGGAACAGAAGTTGAGTCAGATTATCCTTGGGGTTGGTTACAACTAGGTAGACTTTGTTACAAGTTTAACTTATTAGACGAAGCTTTTAATGCTATTGAAGAGGGACTAAAGCTAGTACCTAATGATTATGAGTTTTTAACATTGAAAGATGATATAGAAAATGATAGAGGATATGCTTATGCTAACTCTCACTATATAAATGAGGAGTATGATAAAAGTTCAGAGAAAAGACTTATAGATATTGATGATGATAAGTTATACAATGAGTTTTTAAATAAGAGTGATTTAGAGAAAAAATTGGACATTTTACACAAGGAGAATAAAAATCAAGAGATTATAGATATAATTAACTCTCTACCTAAAGAGGAACTAACTTATAATATTCTGGGAAAACTTGCAAGAGCTTATAATAATAATGATGAGTATGACAAAGGAATGGAGATTTTACTCTCTGTAAAAGATGAGGGAGAGAAAGACTCACTATGGAATTTCCGTATTGGATACTCTTGTTATTATTCTGGAAGATTAGAAGAAGCTCAAAAATATTTTGAAAGAAGTTTGGAGATAAATCCAGAAGAGCCAGATGCAGATGTACTTTTAAGATTTACTTATTCAGATTTAGGAACTAAAAAGATAGATGAGGGAAAACCAGAGGAAGCTTTAGAGTATTATAAAAAATCAAGAGAGTTAGCAAAAGATACAGATGGAATTATCTTTTCAGAATCAGATTTAGCTTGGGCATATGACCATCTTGGTGAGTATGAAAAAGCCTATGAATATTTAAAAAATATAATTTCATTGGGAAGAGATGATATCTGGTTACATTCAGAAATAGGGTTCTGTTTAGGTGGACTTGGAAAATATGAAGAAGCAGCAGAGGAATTTAAAAAAGCTATTGAAATGGGAAGAGATGACTCTTGGATTTTTGCTAGACTTGGACAGGCATATAGAGAGTTAGAAAAATATGATGAGGCATTGGAAACATATTTTAAAGGATTGGAAATAGATGAAAATGATATTTGGTTAAACTCGGAGGTAGCTTGGATTTATGATACAATAAAAGATGATTGTAATACAGGATTAAAATATCTAGAGAAGGTAAAAGAGCTAGGAAGAGACGATATCTGGATAAATTCTGAATTTGGTTGGGTATATAATCATTTAGAGAGATATGAAGAGGGACTACTTTATTTAGAAAAAGCTAAAGAGTTGGGAAGAGATGATATTTGGATAAACTTTGAGATAGGATACTCTCTTGTGAGATTAAATAGAGGAGAAGAGGCACTAAATCACTATAAAAAAGCCAAAGAATTAGGAAGAGATGATATAGGTTTAAATAGTGAAATGGGTTATTGTTTAGATAGCTTAGGAAGATGGGAAGAAGCACTACCATATTTAGAAAAAGCAAGAGAGCTAGGAAGAGATGACAGATGGATAAACTCTGAAATAGGTTTTTGCTTAAATAGATTAGATAGATTTGAAGAGGGATTACTATATTTTGAAAAAGCTAAGGAACAAGGAAAAGATGATATTTGGTTATATTCAGAGATAGGATATTGTCTAAAAAGATTAGCTAGATGGGAAGAAGCTCTTTCATATTATCAAAAAGCTAATGAAATGGGAAGAGATGATGAGTGGCTAAATGTTGAGATAGGTGAGTGTCTTGGAGAGATGGGAAGAATAGAAGAGGGAATAGCTAGACTTCAAAGAACTCTTACATTAAAAGATTGTGATGAAATTTTAGTAAACTCTCAAATAGGATATCTATATGGAAAACTAAATAATTCAAAAGAAGCATTGAAATATTTATACAAAGCTGAGGAGTTAGGAAGAAAAGATGTATGGTTATATTCTGAAATAGGTTGGAACTTGGCTGATGATAGTGAAACTTATGAGAAAGCACTCGACTATTTTAATAAAGCGGTGGAATTAGGAAGAGATGATACTTGGATAGATGGACAGATAGGATTTGTTCAAAGTAAACTTGGAAACTATAAAGAAGCTATCTCTCGTTTTGAAAGAGTTTATTTTGCTACTCCAGAAGATAATTGGATAGCTTTTCAATTGGGAGCAGCATATAGAAAAGCTGGAGAGATAACAAAAGCTATTGAGATTTTAGAAAAATCAGTAGAAAATACACCATTTAGAGGTTGGGTAGAATTAGAATTAGCTATCTGCTATGCTCTAATAGAAGAGAAAGAAAAAGCACAGGAGTATTTAGATAAAGCAGAGTTATATATAGGAGGAGAAAGAGAAAACTATCCAGATGTGAAAAAAGATTTTGAGATGGTAAATCAACTTCTTAAAGCTACTAGTTATTTATCCTAATAAACACTATCCCTTTTTATTATAGATATGATATAATAGTACCGAAGGGAGGAAAAATATTTTTATGATAGAATTCTTAGGGAAAATAATAACACTTGTAGAATTTATCAAGTTAGTAATAGCTTTGATAAAGTTTATAAAGAGAGTTATTAGGAGGTACACAGGGAAATAACTTCCCTCCTCCCTTCCCCTATAAAAAATAGGAGTTGATAAGGTTGAGTGATAGATTTTGGCATATTTTACTTCTAATAGTAGTTATTGGAAAAATTATTGAATGGAGTTATAAATTATATAATTGGTATAAAAATAAAAAAGGCAAAAACTAGAATAGTCTTTACCTTTTTTATTTTTAGAATTCTTAGGTACTTAAATTATAACAGTAATTAAAAGAAAAGTCAAGGAGAAAGGAAGTAAGAGGATGAAGATAAGATTCTTTGGAGAGATTGATATCAATAAAGATTATTATGAAACTACTATTCATTTAAAGGATAGGGATATCCAACTAGATTTGAATTTAGAGGAAGTAGTAGGAAAAAAAGATTGGATATTAGAGTATGATGAATATATTTCAAAATTATCTACTTATAAGGAAGAGATAGAGGAAAAACTAAATGAAGATTTTGATGATTGGGGTCTCACTAAAGAGTGGATAGATTGGCATATAGAGGAATTTGATAAAAAAGATATAGAAAAACTTACAGAGGGAGTAGATAAAAATCTTCCAATAGATGAAAAGCTTTTTAGTGTAATAAACTTAGAAAGAGTAGGAATATATCCAGGGTATGAAGATTATGCTATATGGGATTTTATGTTAGATAATGAATTTAGTGATCAAATTCTTGTAGTTGTTACTGACAATAAGGGAGAGATTGTAGATATTACTTGGGAAAGTTAAGGAGGACCTATGGAAAAAAATAATGTAATGAATGGATTTATACTTTTCAAAGACACAGTTTGTAATTTTGATGAGATTAAGAAAAATTTAAAATCTGATTGGAATATTGAGATGAATGGAGAGATAAAAGAAGAAGCAACTGTTTTTAATGTAGGAAATACTATGGTAGCTCTATCTTTTATACCAGCTCCTGTACCAAATGGAGAGGCAGAAGCTAATGCTAAAAATAATATATTTTGGGAAGATGGAGTTAAGAAAACTTCTGAACATAAAGCACAGATGATAGTAGCTGTAACAGGTGGAAAAGATGCAGTAAAAAGTTCTAAACTTTTTGTAAAAGTAGCTTCGAGTATTTTGAAGTTAGAAAATACAATAGGAATTTATAAGTATCCAACTGTAATTCCAAGTGATATGTATATTGAAGTTGCTGAAGAGTTAAAAGAGGATTCTTTTCCAGTGCTAGATGTAGTATATATTGGAATGTATAGAAGTGATAATGGAATCTGTGGATATACAGAGGGATTAAAATATTTTGGTAAAAAAGAGATAGAGATAATAGACACTGATGTAGAAGTGTATGAGTTGTATGAGTTTTTAATAGATATAGCTAACTATGTAATAACTTGTGATGTAAAATTAAATGATGGAGAAACAATAGGATTTTCAGCTGAACAAAAACTTCCTATAACTGTTACTAAGGGAGTAGTATTTGAAGAGGATACTATTAAGATAGAGTTTAATAATAGCAATAAAAATTAAAAAAATAAGGAGAGAGTAATGGTAGATATAAATGAGGATTTATGGTGGGACACTTTTGAAGAGTATTCTATAAAATTTGGAGAGGTAAGACCAGATTATAAAAAATTAAAACCAGAGGAAGCAGAGATAGGAGCACTGTTCAATATGGAATTGGATATGCACAATGGAGGTTTTTTACAATTTTTCTGCAACTGGGGATATGAGGCATATATCTATGCACTAAGAGGACTGGAGAGCATAGGAGCAATAGAAACTAAAAAACTTCTTGAAAAACAATATGGAGTAATAGCTAGGTTAAAAGATGATAAAAGAGTAGATGAGCTATGGGCTATTCCAGAATTTTTAAAGGAGAGTGAGTTAGATAAGTTAGATAAATTAGATGAAGAGTATTGGGAAGATAAAGAGAAGATAATGGATAAGATGTATACTCACTATATTGAAAAAAAATAATATAAAAAGTTGTAGATAAAAAATAAAAATCTGTGTATAATTAGAAAGTTAGTATTAAAGAATTGTTCAATATAAGACTTTACTAAGTAAATATTGAAATAAAAAATAAGGAGAGATTTTAATTATGACAGATTTAACAACAGGTAGTCCTACAAAACAGATGCTAAAATTTGCTATGCCAGTGTGCCTAGGAAATTTATTTCAACTTTTTTATAGCTTAACAGATACTAGAATAGTGGGAAGTACTTTAGGAGAAAATGCTCTAGCAGCTGTTGGGGCAAGTACAGCAATAAGTACTCTACTTATTGGTTTTCTAACAGGGCTTACAAATGGATTTTCTATTATTATTGCTCAAAATTTTGGAGCAAAAAATGAAGAGAAAATAAGAAAAAGTATAGCGGGAACAATTTTATTAGGTTTTTTAACAGCACTATTTATAAGTTTTTTTAGTGTTACATTTTTAAAACCAATACTTAATATATTAAATGTTTCTGATGAAATTTTTTCCCAATCTTATGGATATATTAGAGCTATTCTTTTAGGGATAATAGCTACTATGTTTTATAATGCTTTTGCTGGAATATTGAGGGCTATTGGAGATACAGTGGCTCCTCTTATATTTTTAGTTATAGCTTGTGGATTTAATATATTTTTAGATTTATATTTTATTCTTGGACTTGGAAAAGGGGTAACAGGAGCAGCTTGGGCAACAGTTATCTCTCAAGGGATATCTGTGCTATTTTGTGTGATATATATGTGGAAAAAATATCCAAATCTTAGATTAAAGAAAGAGGATTTTAAAATAGATATACAGCTTGTAAAAAAACTTTATGGCTCAGGATTATCTATGGGTATGATGATGTCCCTTGTATATTTTGGAACTTTAGCTCTACAAATAGCTATCAATACTCTTGGAACAAATACAATAGTAGCTCATACAGCAGCTAGAAAGATAACAGAGTTTTTTATGCTACCATTTGGAGTGATGAGTATTACAATGGCAACATATTGTGGACAAAATAAAGGAGCTAGAGAGTATAAGAGAATAAAAATAGGAATTTGGCAAGCTCTCTATATAACTTGGGCTTGGTGTGCTTTTATTTTAGTATTGAGTTATACAATTTCTCCACAGTTAGTATATTTAGTTACAGGTACTGAAATCTCTGAGATAATTGATACAGCAGAAAAATATTTGAAAATAAATACAATATTTTATTTTGTACCAGCTATGATATGTATATTGAGAAATGCTATGCAGGGAATAGGAGATTTAATAACACCAATATTTTCTAGTTTTATTGAGTTAATTGGAAAAGTAGCCATAGCTTTTTTCCTTACACCTAGTATAGGATATATGGGAATAATAGTTTCAGAACCAATTGTTTGGGTATTAATGGTAATTCCTTTAATAGTAAAAATTATAAGAAATCCGATATTTAAAAATTTAGATAAAGGTGAATAAAAAATGGAAGATAAAATCTTAAAATGGGCAATAGAATTACAAAGTCTAGCACAAGCAGGATTATATTATGGAAAAGATATCTATGATATAGAGAGATTTCAGAGAATAAGAGAGATTGCTAGTGAAATGGTAGCTGAAAAAAGTGGACTCTCTTTAGAGAAGGTAAATGATTTATTCTGTTGTGAAACTGGGTATCAAACTCCTAAACTAGATACAAGAGCAGCTATATTTCAAGAGGATAAGATTTTGCTTGTTCAAGAACGTAATGGAAAATGGTCATTACCTGGTGGCTGGGTAGATGTAGCTTGTTCAATAAAAGAAAATACAATAAAAGAGGTTTGGGAAGAAGCTGGTTTAGAAGTAAGTGCAGATAGAATAATAGCAATAGAGGATAGAGATAAACACAATAAGCCTGAATATATTTATAAGGTTTGTAAAGTTTTTGTGCTTTGTACTGTAAAAGGTGGAGAGTTTAAAAAGAATATTGAAACTTTACAAAGTGGATATTTTTCTTTAGATGAATTACCTGAATTATCAGAGGATAAAAATAGTAGAGAGCAGATAGAGATGTGTTTTGAGGCATATAAAAATCCAGATTGGAAAGTATTTTTTGATTAAAAATATTGGGAGAATATATGGATAATTATATTATTAGAGAGATGAAAAAAGTAAAATGACATTTTGATTTTATTTTTGAAAAGAGAGGAAAATATGTGGACTTGGTTTTTATTAGGAATAGTTTTTTTAGGAATTGAAGCTATAAGTTTTGGCTTAATATCTATTTGGTTTGCTATTGGAGCTTTTGTAGCTATGTTTTTTACTCATCTTCCCATAGATTATCAATTTTTTATCTTTATAGGAGTATCAGGTATCTCACTTTTACTTATTAGAAAAACAGCCTTGGTATTTTTAAAAGGAAGAGGAGAAGAGCTAGATAGAATTACAAAGTCTAAAGTAAAAGTAGAAAATATAGAACAAAGAGGAAATGTTGAGATATATTTAGTAAGACTAGATGGAAAAATTTGGGAAGCTATCTGTGATGAAAAATTAATAATTGGAGAGATAGCTCAAGTAGAAAAGATACAAGGGAATAAACTGATTTTAAATAAATTAAATAATTAAAAAATACAGAGAAGATTGACATATTGTAGTCAAAAACTATTGTTAAAGTTATTATATAAAACAAACTAAGGAGGAAATTATGTTTTTTATATTTTTATTAATTTTAGTTGTAATTATACTGTTAGCTACACATGTAAGAATTGTTTCACAATCACAAGCTTTTGTAATTGAGAGATTAGGAGCTTATCTAACTACTTGGGATGTTGGACTAAATGTTTTAATTCCATTTATAGATAGAATTGTTAGAAAAGTTTCTCTAAAAGAGCAAGTTTTAGATTTTCCACCACAGCCAGTTATTACAAAAGATAACGTTACTATGCAGATTGACTCTGTAATATATTTTCAAATTACAGATCCTAAGCTATATACTTATGGAGTAGAAAAACCTCTTAGTGCTATAGAAAATCTAACAGCTACAACTCTTAGAAATATAATTGGAGAGATGGAGTTAGACCATACTCTTACTTCTAGAGATACTATTAATACAAAAATGAGGGCTATATTAGATGAAGCAACAGATCCATGGGGAATAAAAATTAATAGAGTGGAGTTAAAAAATATTATTCCACCAGCTGAGATACAGGATGCTATGGAAAAACAAATGAAAGCTGAAAGAGAGAGAAGAGAATCAATCTTAAGAGCTGAAGGACAAAAGAAATCTTCTATTCTAGTAGCAGAGGGAGAGAAGGAAGCAGCTATTTTAAGAGCTGAAGCTAAAAAAGAAGCTGAGATTAGGGAAGCAGAAGGTAAGGCGGAGGCAATACTTAAAATACAAAATGCTGAGGCAGAAGCAATTAGATTATTAAAAGAAGCTGGGGCAGATAAAGCTGTACTTGCTCTAAAAGGTATGGAGGCTTTTGCTAAGGTAGCTGATGGAAAAGCAACTAAGATAATTATTCCTAGTGAATTGCAAAATGTAGTTACTTTAAGTGAACTTTTCCATGAGAGTAGCAAAAAAGAAGTTAAATAATTAGTAAAAAGAATGAGCTTATAAAACTATGTATAAGCCATTCTTTTTTCTTTTTAAGGGAAATATATCTCTATTTTTATATCAATTTTAACGGCTTTAAATAGTGTTTTTAGAGGCGGTTTAAGACTTGAAATAAAGAGGGTTAGAGGAGATAAAAACTTCAAAAAATAAAACAAAAAACCCAAAAAGTTTACTTTTTAGGTTTTTTTAAAGAAAAACATATATTTTTTAACTAAAATTACTAATCTCTCTCTTTAGAGTATTGTACTTTTTTAGAAGCTATATCTTCTGGTTTGTGATGAGTTATAAATTTAATATGGTCCACATAGATATTTTGAATATCTTCATTTTGACCTAGTCCCATTAAAATAACTTTTGATACTGTAAATCCAGCTTTTTGTAGATTTTCATTCCAATCTCCAGCTATATCATTTTGAGCATGGTCTCCAGCTACAAACATAAATGGCATAAGAATTACATCTTTTACCCCTCTATCTTTTAATTTTTTTACTACATTGTCAAATTCTGGATATCCTTCAACTGTTCCTACAGCATAATTTTCATAACCTTCAGCAGAGAAAACATAATCCATCATAGCATAAGCTGAACCACCAAAGTGATGAGTACCATGTCCTACTAAAACAACTCCTTGATTTTCTTTTAGTGGACCAATTTTTTCAGCAATAGCTTTAGCTACTTTTTCATAGTCATGAGCCTCTGTAAGAAGGGGAGCACCTAATCTTATATCCTTAAATGAATCTTCATAAGAAGCTACTTCATTTTTTAAGTTTTCACTCTCTACTCCATTCATTATATTTGTACCTTGAACTAATACATGAGTATAGCCTTGTGTTTTTAATTCATCAAGCACCTCTTGAGGATTTAATTTTACAATTCCTCTCTCTTTCAATCTTCTCATAATAATTCTAGAAGTATAAGCTTCTTTTACATCTACATTTTTAAATTCTTTTTTTACTTTTTCATTGATTCTGTCAATAGTTAAAGCTCTAGTGTCGTCAAAAGTAGTACCAAAATGTACCATCAAGATAGCTGCCTTATCATCTTTCTTCATTCCTTTAAAAAAATCTTTGTCCACAAATCCTCCATCTGAATGAGCTAGTGCCATAGTCCCATTGACTAAAAGCATTGAGCTTAGAAATAGTTTTGTAATTGTTCTCATAAAAGTCCTCCTAATTTTATTTTAGGGAAATAAAAAATCCCCATATTCTAGGGGACAGATATAGACTCCAATAGAGTAAATATCCTTGTCCTCGCAAGATATTTTAAAATAATGTATCAAGGCTGGTCTCCTGACTTAGCTTCAATTTACTCAGTAACCTTCCCAACAGAGTCAGTGGCATAACTACCTTTCATCAGCAACACAGTGGCGGGACCGTGGAGGAATAAAACCTCTCTTCCCAATTAATCTCAAAAGAGAACCTCTAACATATATTTCATCTAATATCAATATACTATCTTTATTTTAAAAAGTCAATCCTTTGACAGTGAAAAAATATGATTATATAAAAAGAATATCTTTTATCAAATTATAATAAAAAAAAGGAATATTATTTTCAATTGACAAAGAGTGGATAACATAATAAAATTTAGATATTAAGTTTAAAAGGAGTTTATAATGAAAAGATTTAATATTTTATTTTTATTCATATTTTTAACTCTAGAGGTTTTAGGAGAGGGATTTTATATCAGACAGGGAGATGAAGAGTTAAGATTAGATTACACTCCTAAAAAAATTATAACTGATTCAGCTATTCTTTCAAGATTTTTTGATGCATTGGATATAGACTTAGTCGGTGTTCCAAACTCCTCTACAAAAATACCAGAGAGATACAGAGATGTAGAGAGGATAGGAAAAGCTGGAATACCAGATTTAGAAAAGGTAAAAGCACTAGGAACTGATTTAGTAGTAGCAACTCTTTTTTCTAAACCAACTATAAAACCAAAGTATGATATGCTAAATATTCCAAGCTTTTATATAGATGTGGAAACTTATGGAGAATCTAAAGAGGCAGTGGAAATTTTAGGAAAAGCTTTTGAGAGAGAGGAAAAAGCACAAGAGATTTTAAAAGAGTGGGAGAGAAGAGAAAAAGTTTTACAGGAAGAGGTAGAAAATAGAAAAGGGAAAAAGATAGCTATCATATATGGAAATGGAGAGAGCTTCTTTATGACAGGGAAGGAGCATTTTTTAGAGGAGTTAATAGAAAAGATAGGTTGTGAAAATGTAGTTACATCTTTAGATAAAAAAGCTACTGAAAAAAAATCTGTACCTTTTAGCTTGGAACAATTAGTTTTATTAAATCCAGATGTGATTCTAATTATGCCTAATAGTAAGACTAAAAATGGAGAGGTTTTTAAGGAGAGTTTTAAAACAAACTCTATTTGGCAATTAACAACTGCTTATAAAAATCAGGCTATTCATATAATAGACCCAACACTTTTTAGAATGAGTGCAGGAGTAAATTCTATTGATGCTTTAGAGGAGTTATATAGATATGTCTATGAAAACTAAAAAAATTTCACTAATATTTTTTTCAGTAGTGGCTTTGATTTTTATTACAATTTTCTCCATTAGGTTTGGTAGTGTAAATTTTTCTTTTGTAGAGATTGTTAAGGCTCTATTTATAAAAAATTATGAAAATGAAATACTTAAATCTATTCTCTGGGATATACGTATTCCTAGAATTTTAATAGCACTTATGGTGGGAGGAAATCTTGCTCTAGCTGGAGTACTTCTTCAGGCTGTGATGAAAAATCCCCTTGCTGACCCAGGGCTGACAGGAGTATCAGCGGGAGCTAGCGTTTCAGCTCTTATCATTATGATAATTTATCCAAGTGCCATACTTTTTATGAACTTAACAGCTTTTTTAGGGGGAGCCTTAGCTTGCGGACTTGTATTTCTTCTTGCTTGGAAAAAAGGATTAAAACCTTTGAGAGTAATCTTATCTGGAGTAGCTGTAAATGCTTTTCTTGGAAGTGTAACAGGATTGATGTTTATTCTTTTTAGTGATGAGATACAGGGAGTTCTCTCTTGGTTGAATGGAAGTTTAAATGGGAAAAATTGGACACACGTATATGGGATACTTCCCTATACTGTATTTGGAATAATTGGCTCTATGACTTTAGTGAGAGATGCTAATATTTTACAATTGGGAGATAATTTTGCTATAAATTTGGGATTAAATATTCCAAGAAAAAGATTGAAGCTCTGTATCTTTGCTTGTTTTCTCACAGGAATATCTGTGGCAAATGTAGGGCTGATTGGATTTGTGGGGCTTGTTGTACCACATATGGCAAGAATGATAATTGGCTCTGACCATATGTATCTATTACCATTTTCTGCTATCTTAGGAGCTATTGTCTTGGTATTAGCTGATACAATTTCACGTACTCTCTTCTCTCCTATTGAGATACCAGCTGGAATAGTTATGGCTGTAATAGGGGTACCATTTTTCCTATACCTACTCAGAAAGACAGGAGATTAATATGATTAGTGGAAAAAATATAGAGATAGCTTACGAAAAAAATATTGTTATTAAGGATTTAGATATTGAGATAAAAAGGGGAGAGATTCTTACAATATTAGGAACAAATGGTTGTGGAAAATCTACACTTCTCAAAGGAATATCTCGGGTAATTCCCTATAAAAATGGGACTATATCTTTGGAAAATGAGATAATTCATAATATAAATGGTAAAGAGTTTGCTAAGAGATTGGCATTTGTTTCACAAAGTAATGAGATTCCTGAGGATATAACTGTTGAAGAATTTGTAAGATATGGAAGAACTCCTCATAAAAAATGGTATGAGTTATTAAATGAAGATGATGAGAAAATAGTTAGTTGGGCTATGGAGATTTGTAAGATAGAAAAATTTTCTAAAAGGAAAGTGATGAGTTTGTCAGGAGGAGAGCGACAAAAGGTTTGGATTGCTATGGTACTAGCTCAAAAGACTTCAGTTCTATTATTAGATGAACCAACTACATATTTAGATATATGTCATCAGTTTGAAATTATGGAGTTGATAAAGGAGTTAAATAAAAAATTGGGAATAACGATTGTAATGGTACTTCACGATTTGAATCAAGCTTCTCAATATAGTGATAGAGTTTTAGTGTTAAAAGATGGTAAAAAATATGTTGAGGGAGATACTAGAGAGGTATTGACAAGGGAGTTAGTAAGAGAGGTATACAAAGTGGAGGCAGAGGTAGAGTATTACAATGAGTTGCCATATTTTAAATTGAGAGGACTGCTATAGTTCCTCTTTTTTAATTTAATTTTAATAAATAAGTGGTATAATATAAAAAATCTTTATGAGGTGAGGGGTATGAGAGTATTAGTAGTAGAAGATGAGAGAGATTTAAATAGAGTAATTTGTAAAAAATTGAAAGTAGAAGGGTACAGTGTAGATGCTTGCTATGATGGAGAAGAGGCTCTTCTTTATATAGATGGAGCTACCTATGATATTATTTTAATGGATATAATGATGCCAAAACTAAATGGATATGAGGTACTAGAAAAGATGAGAAGAGAGAGAAACTCTACCCCTGTACTTTTTTTAACAGCTAAGGATGCTATTGAAGATAGGGTAAAGGGATTAGATTTAGGAGCAGATGACTATATAGTAAAACCTTTTCATTTTGATGAGTTGATGGCAAGAATAAGAGTTTTAATTAGAAGAAATCACGGCTCTGTAAGTAATGAGTTGAGAGTAGCAGATTTAGTTATGGATTGTGCTACTAGAATAGTAAAACGTGGAGGTAAGGAGATAGATTTATCAGCTAAGGAGTTTGCAATACTTGAGTATATGATGCAAAATCAAGGAGTGGTATTGAGTAGAGAAAAATTAGAAGAGCATATTTGGAATTATGATTATCAAGGAGCTTCTAATATGATAGATGTATATATTCGTTATCTTCGTATCAAGATGGATAAAGATTTTGAACCAAAACTTATACATACTATAAGAGGTGTAGGTTATGTTTTAAAGGATAAGGAGAGTAATCTATGAGTTTTTTAAATATTAAAACAAAGTTAACTCTATGGTACACTTTTTTTATGGTTGTATTAGTAGGGGGAATATTGGGGATTCTCGTGGAGTTTACAGATATGACACTGCTTACTAACCAAAAAAGTCAACTTGTAGAAGTAGTAGAGGATGTAATAGAAGATATAGAAGAGGGAGATGATTTTGATAATTTTGATGATGGAGTATATATTCTCCTATATGATGAAAATGGAGAATATTTAACTGGAAGTTTGCCATTTAATTTTCCAATTGAGTATCCATTTAAACTAGGACAAGTACAGGAGATAAAGGAAAAAGATAGAGGTTTTTATATATATGATAAAAAAATAATAACCGAAGGTGGCGAAAAAATTTGGATACGTGGAGTATTTTCAGATATACAGATTAATCAACTTACTCAGACAATAGTTACAGGAGCTTTTTTAATTTTACCAATACTTGTTATTTTATCCACAGTAATTGGATATTTTATAACAAAAAAAGCTTTCCTTCCAGTGAAAAAAATTCAAGAAACAGCTCAGAATATAACAGAGAGTAATGAGTTATCTTTAAGAATAGGGTTACCTAAAGGAAGAGATGAGATTACAAAATTAGCTAATACAATAGATGAGATGTTAGAGAGATTAGATAAAAGTTTTCAAAAAGAGAAACAGTTTACTTCAGATGCCTCTCATGAACTACGTACTCCAGTTACAGTCATATTAGCAGAGAGCGAGTATATATTAAAACATGGGGAGGATATGGAAGAGGCAAGAGAGTCTATGGAGATTATAAATAGACAAGCTGAAAAGATATCTGGACTTATTAATCAACTTCTATTTTTCAGTAGAGCAGATAGAGGAGATTTAAAATTAAAATTAGAAAACGTAAATATTGTAAAAACTATTGAGGAATTGAAAAATGATAATAGTATAGAGGCTGAAAAGAGAAATATAACTATAACTTATGAAAATAATTTAAAAAATTATGAATATATTGTAGATAAAATTATGTTTATAAGGGCTATTCAAAATATTATTCAAAATGCTATAAACTATGGAAAAGAAAATGGAAAAATAGAGATAGAGAGTTTTGAAAAGAGTGAATATTTTGCTATTAAAGTAAAAGATGACGGTATAGGAATAGCAGAAGAAAATCTCCAAAAGATATGGGATAGATTTTACCAAGTAGATGAATCACGTACTACAAAGAGTATGGGACTGGGACTTTCTATGGTAAAATTAATAGTAGAAAAACATGAGGGATATGTAGAAGTAGAGAGCGAATTAGGAAAAGGAACTTCATTTACCCTGTATTTTAAAAAATTATAAAAAAATTTTAATTTTAATCTTTCTTTAATAATTCATCTGTATAATAAAAGCATAAAGATAAGAGAAAACTTTTAAATAAGATAAACAGTGGAGGTATTAATTATGAAAAAACTAATAATGGGATTATTTTTAACACTATCAATTATGGCAGTAGCAGGTGAAAAGTATGATTATGTAGAGGATAGATTAGAATTAAAATATACTACTTTAACAGACAGTAAGAAAAACTCTTTGAAAATTGATGATATAGATATGGGAGTTTTTAATAATCATATTTATGTAAATATGGAAGTAGAAGCCTTTTCAGGAGATGGAGGTTGGGGAAAATTTGATAAAACTTCATATGATGAAATTGCAAAAACAATAGCAGATGATGTAAGAAAGATGTTAAATGTTAATGATAAAGTGGAAATTACTTTACTTCTTGAAAGAGAGATAGGTAAGGATATGATGTTACATAATGGACTTTATTAAAAATAAAGTATAAATTAATTAGAGAAAATTTGAAGAAGAGTATAAATTATAGAAAATAAAGAACTCTAAGAGTTAAAAAGAGTTGGAAAATAAAAGAGCAAGATAGCAAAATTAACTAAAGCTACTTGCTCTTTATTCTTTGAATAAAAGTAATTATATAGTTGTTTTTATTTATTAGAATATAAAATAATTTTCAGATTTTTTAAGTAAAAAATGTTGAGCAATTATTAAGTTAATTATATCCTCTTTTTATTCCCCAAGAGGCATTGATTACAGCTAAAAGTGATACTCCTACATCTGAGAATATTGCCATCCACATATTAGCTATTCCAAATACTCCCAAAATCATAACAAGGATTTTTATACCAAGGGCAAAAACTATATTTTGAATAACTACTTTTTTATTAAGTTTAGCAATTTTTAAAAGCTCTACAATCTTTGAAGGCTCATCTTTCATAATTACCACGTCAGCGGATTCTACTGCTATATCACTTCCAGCTCCTCCCATAGCAATACCAATATCAGCTAGGGATAAAACAGGGGCATCATTTATACCATCTCCAACAAATACTACTTTTTTATTAGAAGTATTCATTATCTCTTGAAGTTTCTCTACTTTATTTTGAGGAAGTAGATGAGTAAAGATATTTTTTAAAGGGATACCTAATTTGTTTCCAACCATCTCTCCAATAGTTTTACTATCTCCAGTTAGCATATAGCTATCTACTCCAAGATTTTTTAGATTCTCAATAGTTGAGAATGAATCCTCTTTTATCTCATCTGAGATATAGATATATCCTAAAAATTCTCCATCTTGAGCTGTATATATTACAGTTCCAGCATACTCTTTCTCTTGGGCAGCTATACTGTATTCTTCCATAAGTTTATAGTTTCCTACTAAAATCTCTTTTCCTTCATAGTAAGCTACTACTCCAAATCCACTTAGTTCCTTGTATCCTTCAATATAATTCTCATCTATCTCTTCACTAAGTTGTGAAAGAATAGCTTTTCCAATAGGGTGGTTAGAGTAAAGTTCTCCTATTTGAGCAGTTTTTAGAAGCTCTTTTTTATCGCAATTTATAGCTTCGATTGAGTCAATTTTAAATTTTCCCTTTGTCAATGTACCAGTTTTATCAAATACCACTGCTCCAATATTAGTAAGAGTTTCCAAATAGTTTCCACCTTTTATTAATATTCCTTGCTTAGATGCCATTCCAATACTACTAAAGAAAGTAAGTGGAACAGAGATAACAAGAGCACAAGGACAAGAGATAACTAAGAATATAAGTGCTCTACCAAACCAAAGATTAAAGTTTCCAAATACAAGTGGGAATAAAATTCCAACAACAACAGCTGAGATTACCACAATAGGTGTGTAATATCTTGCAAATTTTGTAATAAATTTTTCTGATTCAGCTTTTTTATTGCTAGCATTTTCTACCATCTCTATTATCTTATTAATTGTAGAATCAGAGAAAAGCTTTGTTACTTTTACTTCTAAAATTCCATTTCCATTGATACTTCCACTTAAAACTTCGCTGTTTATATTTACTTCCAAAGGAAGAGATTCTCCAGTAAGAGCTGATGTATTAAGAGTGGATTCTCCTTTAACTACAATTCCATCCACTGGAATTTTTTCTCCAGCCTTAACTACAATTATATCTCCTTTTTTTAATTTTTTAGGTGATATTGTAAGAAGCTCTCCATTTTCTCCTTTTATATTTGCATAATCAGGTCTGATATCTAAAAGTTTTTCAATAGATTTTCTTGAATTAGATACAGCTTTATCTTGGAAGTACTCTCCTATTTTATAAAACAACATTACTCCTACGGCTTCTGTACTTTCATTGAGATAAAAAGCTCCAAAAGTAGCTATTGTCATTAAGAAATTTTCATCCATAAAGTTACCTTTAGTAATATTTTTAAAAGATTTTAATACTACATCCCAACCTAAGATAATATAAGCTATTATAGAGAGTATCAATCTAATTTGTAGAGAGATATTACCAGAGATAATAGCTACGATAAAAAGAATAGTTCCTATTATTATTGTAACTTTTTCTCTTTTCTCTCTTCTTTCCTCCTCTTCTCTCTCTTGAAGTTTTCTTTTTATCTCTTTCTCTTCATCATACTCTTCTATTTTTAAAATCTGTGTGCCTGGTTCTATAGAATCAGCAAAGAAATTAATCTCATGTAAAAAAAGCTCCTCTTCATAATTTTCATCAGTTTCAAGGGTAAATCTTTTTTTATATAAATCTAGGTTAGCATTTAAAACACCAGCCATAGTTCCAGCTTTATGTTGAATTTTACCAGCACAACCAGCACAATCTAAATTTTTTACTTCATACTCTACTTTTTTCATTTTAATCTATCCTTTCATAAAATATTTTATTATACTATATACCCCTATAACCTATATATAAAATTTAACATATTTGATTTTTTTTGTCAAGAAATATTTAAAATAATAGACAAGCTCTATCCTCTATGCTAAGATATATTTAGAAAAATAGTAGAGGTGAAAAATTTATGAAGGTTAACAAAGAATACATTGAAAATCTTTTTAAAGATATTGTAGAAAAAAATATTTTTATAAAGGGAAGTGTTTCTAATCCTGTAAATAAAAAAAATGGAATTACTAAGGGGAATTTAAAACCTGTAAAAATAAAAAATGAGATTTTTATACAATTAGAATATTTTATAGATAAGAAAGCTTATCATGATAATATTTGTCTATGTGATTTTACTTCAAAATTTTCAGAGATATTAGATAGTTTCAAACAAATTTTACTTATTACTCAAGGAATAGATTATCAAATTTTGAAAGGTAAGAATGAATACACTATAAAGGAGATAAAAAACAGTAGAGCAGTAGAATCTTTAGAGCATAATAAGAAGAAAAAATATATTATAGATGAGGGAGTTCCTGTCCCATTTTTAATTAAGCTTGGAGTTATGGGAGAAGATGGAAAAGTTTTTAAAAATTCCTATGATAAGTTTAGACAGATTAATAAATATCTTGAGTTTATAGATGATACTATAAGAGAGATGCAAAATAAAAAACTTATAAATAATCATATTAAAGTTGTAGATTTTGGTTGTGGAAAATCTTATCTCACTTTTGCCCTTCACTATTATTTAAATAATATAAGAGAGTTTACTTATGAGATAATTGGATTGGACTTAAAAAAAGATGTTATGGAAAAATGTAATAAAATAGCTCAAGAGTTAAACTGTGAAAATCTTGAGTTTTTAACAGGAAACATTAAAGATTTTGATAAGTTACAAAATGTAGATTTAATTTTTTCGTTACATGCTTGTAATAATGCTACTGATTATGCACTGCTTAAGGGATTAGAGCTAGGGGCAAAAGCAATTTTAGCTGTACCTTGTTGCCAACATGAATTTAATGAAAAGATGAGTAAGAATAAAGGTTCCGAATTTTTCCAAACAGAGCTACCATTAGGAAAACATGGAATACTATTTGAAAGATTTACTTCATTGGCAACTGATGCATTTAGAGCACAATGTCTAGAGTTATGTGGATTCAAAACTCAAGTTATGGAGTTTATAGATATGGAGCATACTCCTAAAAATATTTTAATAAAAGCAATAAAAGAAAAAGTTTCTAAAGATAGCTTAGAAAAAAAATATAGTGAATACAGAAGATTTAAAGCTTATTTAGGAATAGAACCATTGCTAGATGAGTTACTTTCTCCATATTTCTTAATAAAATATAATTAATTTAAGTTTTCCTCTTGACTTATTGAAGTTTATTAGCTATATACAGTAGTAGGGATACAGAAATAAACTACAATATTAACAGGAGGGCATACTTATGAAAAACTATGAAATTGCAAAAATAAGAAACATATCTCTTTTAGGACATAGAGGTAGTGGAAAAACTACTTTGATGGAAGCTCTACTTTATATTTCAAAAACTATTGATAAGATGGGGACAATAGAAGATGGGAATACTGTATCAGACTATGACAAAGAGGAAATAAGAAGAGTTTTCTCTATCAATACATCAGTTATACCTATAGAGTATGGAGATGGAAAATATAATTTCTTAGATACTCCAGGATATTTTGACTTCGTTGGAGAGGTAGAATCAGCAGTAAGAGTTTCTGGAAGCTCAGTTATTGTATTAGATGCTACATCAGGGGTAGAGGTTGGAGCTGAAAAAGCTTGGAGAATATTGGAAGAGAAAAAACAACCGAGAATAATCTATCTAAATAAGATGGATAAAGGATATATTAACTATGAAAAATTACTCTATGAATTAAAGGAAAAATTTGGTAAAAAAATAGCTCCATTTTGTATACCAATAGGAGAAAAAGAAGAGTTCAAAGGTTTTGTCAATGTTATTGAGATGAAGAGTAGAATATTTAATGGAGTAGAGTGTGAAGATAGACCTATACCAGACTTTATGGATGTTTCAGAAGTAAGAAATCTTTTGATGGAAGCTGTGGCAGAAACTGATGAAGAGCTTATGGAAAAATATTTTAATGGAGAGGAATTCACTACTGAAGAGATAAAAAGAGGACTTCATAAAGGTGTCGTAAATGGAGATGTAGTTCCTGTTATTGTAGGTTCTGCTGTACAAGGAATTGGAATACATACACTATTTAAAATTATAAATGACTATATGCCATTACCAAATGAGATGTTTAATGGAGAGAGAATTGGTAAGAATTTAGAAGGAGAAGAGGTAGTTAGAAAAGTAGATAGAGAGGAGCCATTCTCAGCTATAGTTTTCAAAACATTAGTTGACCCATTTATTGGAAAAATTACTCTATTTAAAGTAAACTCTGGTGTTCTTAAAAAAGATATGGAAGTTTTCAATATAAATAAAAATAAAAAAGAGAAAATATCTCAAATTTTCTTCTTAAGAGGAAATAAGCAAGAAGAAGCTTTAGAAATAGCTGCTGGAGATATAGGTGCTACTACAAAACTTCAATATACTCAAACAGGGGATACTCTTTGTGATAAGGATAACCCTATACAATATCCAGCAATTAATTTCCCAGCACCATGTTTCTACTCTGGTGTAGAACCAGCAGAAAAAGCTGATGATGAAAAATTAAGTACTTGTTTACAAAGAATGATGGAAGAAGATCCTACATTTAAAGTATATAGAAATCATGAAACAAAACAGTTATTAATAGGTGGATTAGGAGAAAAGCATCTATATATTATAATTTGTAAGATTAAAAATAAATTTGGAGTGCATGCTGTATTAACTGACCCTATTGTTTCATATAGAGAAACAATAAAAGGACAAGCTTCTGTACAAGGAAAACATAAGAAACAATCTGGAGGAGCTGGACAATATGGAGATGTATTTATAAAATTTGAACATAGTGAAAAAGAGTTTGAATTTATAGATGATATTCATGGTGGAGTAGTTCCAAAATCATTTATTCCAGCAGTAGAAAAGGGACTTTTAGAAGCAAAAGAGAAAGGAACTTTAGCTGGATATCCAGTAATTAATTTTAAAGCTACACTTTATGATGGTTCTTACCACCCAGTTGACTCTAATGAGATTTCATTTAAACAAGCAGCAATACTAGCTTTTAGAAAAGGAATGGAAGAAGCTAAACCTGTATTACTTGAGCCAGTTTTATCTATGCAAATTACTATTCCAGAAGTTTATCTTGGAGATGTAATGGGAGATATGAATAAACGTAGAGGAAGAATTTTGGGAATGGAACACAATAGCTATGGAGAGCATGTATTAAATGTAGAGGTTCCACAAGTAGAGGTACTAAAATATGCTCTAGATTTGAGAGCAATGACTCAAGGAAGAGGAGAGTTTTCATTTGAATTTGCTAGATATGAAGAGGTACCAGAGGTACTAGCTCAAAAAATAATTGCTAGTAGAAAAAAAGATTAGTGTAACATATGTTACTGAAATTAAAAAAATTATAGTGTAAAATATTAAGAGTTGTGGAAGAGATGAAGCAACTCTTAATTTATTGTATAAAAATTTAGGAGGATAAAATTATGCACGATGGTTGCTCTGGAAAATTTGAAAATGGGAAACAAGTAGTAGAAAAATTAAGAATGATGGGATTTAATGAACAGTTGATGCCAATACCAGCTCAATTTATTTGTGAAGAGTGTAATAATGAGATAACTATGGATACATTTGAATATAAATGTCCACACTGTGGAACAATTTATGCTGTAACTCCTTGCCATGCTTTTGATGTAGAAAATATAATGTGTGCTGGAAAAGAGGAGTAAAACTAAGAATAACTTTTCTTTTATAAAAAACTAAGAATTGTTTCAGACTACAAAAAAAAGATTAACTATGGCTTGGTGGCCTAAAAACACAAAACTCGCTTTGCTCAAACAGTTGTGTTTTTTAGCGTCCACCTTCGCTGAGTTAATCTAATTTTTTTTTCGTAATTTTCACAATTCTTTAAGTTTTTTATTAAATATAGTATTGTTATTCTTTTTATAACCTGAAATTATTCTGGTTTATATACTCCACTATTTATAGCATTTTGCATAGCAGCTCTTATTTTTGTAGCTCTTACAGAAGCTCCAGCTCTAGGAATATCTTCTGGTGCGTAAAGAGATTCTAAGGCATCTCCTACTTTTTTGCCTTGAGTAGAATCTAAAGCTGCTTGGTATCTATCTTTTTCTTCTTTTAAATTTTCAGTTTTTAAATAATCTTTTCCTTTATAAAAAAGTGTTCTAAATTTAGGTTTATCAACTACATCATCTTTTAAATTAAACTGAACTTCTACCTGTGTTTCTTGTCCACTTACAAATGTACCTCTGTAAGTTCCATTTCTATACTCACTAGCTAAGCTCATCATACTACAAAGTAAAAAAGAAAAAATAACAAATTTTTTCATATAGCCTCCTTCAAAAAATTAATATACACTATTTTACTATATATTTTTTAAAGAGTCAATTACTTTGTAAATAAAAATATTAGTTATTTAAGAGAATTTACTATTCTATTTAATGCTTCCTCAAGAATAGATTTAGGACAAGCAAAGTTAAGTCTAATATAACCTCTACCCTCTTCTCCAAACCAATGTCCATAATCAATAGCTACTTTTGCTTCCTCTTCAAAGAATTTTTCAATCTCTCTATCTTTTAATACATCTCCTAAATATATCCATGCTAAGTACGTTCCCTCAGGTTTTACATATTTAGCTTCAGGAAGATTTTTCTTTAAAAACTCTTCAATAAAAGCTCTATTATTATCAAGATACTCAATAACTTGATCTAACCACTCTTCTCCCTCAGTATATCCAGATTTTATAGCAGCAATACCAAAGCTATTAGGAGTTTCTATTCTAACATTTCCTAAAGTTTTTTGATAAGCTTTTCTCAAATTTTCATCAGGAATAATTATAAGGGAAGTTTGTACTCCTGCTAAGTTAAATGTCTTACTAGGAGCTGTACAAACAATTAGGTTAGAAAAATATTTTTTATCTAATGTAAGGAATGAACAGTGTTTATGTTCTTTGAAAATTAAGTCAGAGTGAATTTCATCTGAAATAATTAAAACATTATGTTTAAGACAGATATCTCCCATCTTAATTAATTCTTCTTTTGTCCATACTCTTCCTACTGGGTTGTGAGGATTACAAAGAATGAAAATTTTTACATTGTTATCTACTATTTTTCTTTCAAAATCTTCAAAGTCTATAGTATATACTCCCTCATTATTAATAAGAGGATTAGTAACTATATTTCTCTCATTATTTTCAGTTGTCATTCTGAAAGGGTGATATACTGGAGTTTGTATTAAGATATTATCTCCTTTTTGTGTAAAAGTTTGTACCATAAAACTAATAGCTGGAACTACTCCATTAGTAAAAACTACCCACTCTTTTTCAATATGACTATTTTTTCTTTTTTTATTCCAATTTATAATAGCTTGATAGTACTCTTCATCTACACCAGTATATCCTAAAACTCCATGTTCAATAATTTTACTCATAGAGTCTAAGATAGGTTGAGCTACTCTAAAATCCATATCAGCTACCCAAAGTGGTAATAAATCATTATGCCCATTATAAGTAGCCTTATATATATCTGGATTCCATTTTTTTGAATTTGTATTAGCTCTATTAATTATTTCATCAAAGTTGTATTTCATTTTCTTTATATCCTCCAAGTTATTTTGTTATCTTAAATTTTCAAATCCATATTCCATCTCATCTGGATGAGAACCAAGTCTTTCATTTCTATTTAATAATTTTATTTTTTCCATCTCATCTTTACTTAATACAAAATCTAACTCTCTATTCTCTTTTATTCTAGAAGGAGTAATAGATTTTGGAAGAGGTAATAACCAATTTTGAATATGCCATCTCAAAATTACTTGAGCAGGTGATTTACCATGAATTTTACCTATTTCAACAAGCACAGGATCATTAATATTACCTTGAATCAATGGACTCCAAGACTCTACAATAATATTTTTACTTTCACAATAAGCTCTTAGTTCATCTTGTTGATTATATGGATGAATCTCTATTTGGTTTACCATAGGAGTGATAGTAGAGTTTTTTTCTAACTCTTCAAGGTGATGTTTTTCAAAGTTGCATACACCAATTGCTCTAACTCTTTTATCTTTGTAAAGTTTTTCTAATGCTCTCCAAGTTTCAAAAGTTGTTTTCATATTTTTAGTATTAGGCCAATGTATAAGATAAAGATCAATATAATCTAGATTTAATCTAGTCAAAGAATCTTCAAAGGCTTTTAAAGTTTCCTCATATCCTTGGTCACTATTCCAAACTTTTGTAGTGATAAAGAGATCTTCTCTTTTAACATTAGGAGTTCTTTCTAAAAATTCAGCTATACCTTTACCAACGAAAATTTCATTGTTATAAATTTTTGCAGCATCAATATGACGATAACCACATTCTAAAGCATATCTAACACTTTTTCTACAAATATTTTCATCTGATATTTTCCAAGTCCCAAAAGCAATACTAGGAATTTCAACGCCATTCATAAGTTTATACATATATATCCCCCCTTTGATTAATATCTATTTTAAAATATTCATAACTTCAGTCATTACTTGAGCAAATCTCTCTCTTATTACAAGAGTAGCAATATCATCTCTTGAAGTAGGAGTTTCATTTAAAATTATAAGATTTTTTCCTTTAAAATACTCTATATAGTAAGCTGCTGGATAAACTGTAAGACTTGTACCCACAATAATTAAGGTATCAGCTTTTTCTATTTCACGAATAGCTTCACTAGTAACTTTTTCATTGAGCATCTCTCCATACAAAGTTACATCAGGTCTAACAACTCCACCACATTCACATATAAAATCTTTATCAGATGTTTTTCCACATTTTAGACAATACCATCTTTTTAAAGTTCCGTGAAGTTCTAAAACTTTTTTACTTCCAGCATCTTGGTGTAAATTATCTATATTTTGAGTAATTACAGCCTTAACTTTTCCCATCTCTTCTAATTTGGCTATAGCTAAATGCCCATTGTTAGGTTTTATATTGTTAATAGATAATTTTTCTGTAAGATATTTATTGAAAATATCTCTGTGTAAGAAGAAAAAATCATGACTAAGAATCTCTTCTGGTTCATATCCCATAAATTTTCTTTCATTATATAGTCCATTTTTACCTCTAAAGTCAGCTAATCCAGAATCTGTAGATGCACCAGCTCCAGTAAAAAAAACTACATAGTTACTATTTTTAATAATATTAGCTAAAGTTTCAACACTGTTCATAAATCCCTCCTGTAATCTTATGCAAAGGAAGTATTTTCTACTTTCTTAATAATATTATACTATATTTTTTTTATTTTGTGTAAAGAGAAGCTTAAAATTCTTGAATAAAATAAAATTATTGGGAAATTTATAGAATTTTATATACAATTTATTAAGATATGTAGTATAATCTTCTTATAGATAATCAAATAAAATAGGGAGTGAGGAAGATGAAAAAAATTGCTATATTGATGACAATGATAATTTCATTAGTAGGTTGTAGTAATTTACAAGAAAAACCTAAAGATGTACCACAAAATGTTAGTAGTTCACTTGAGATATCAAATGTGGAATATACTTTAATAAATATATTTCCAGGACAAGGGCTAACTGTTGGATTTGATGAAGCAGGAAGAATATTTGGTTATTCTGGATTGAATAGATTTTTTGGAAAAGTAGAAATAAAAGATGGTAAAATGGTAGTAGATCCATTGGCATCTACTAGAATGGGTGGTTCAAGAGAAGCACTTATAAGAGAGGATCAATACTTGACACTTTTAAAAAGTATGACTACAATAACTAAAAAAGAAAATAATTTAATATTATCAAATGAAAAAGGAGAACAACTTATTTTCCAAGGAAAATAGTTTTATTACGAGAGGAATTTTATGAGTAAGTTACAAAATCAAATAAATTTTTTAATGGAAATAGATAAAGTAAAGGGGATTTTAAGACAATCAGTTATACTTGGGGATACTAATAGGAGAGAAAATGATGCTGAGCATAGTTGGCATATGGCTATTTGTGCTATAACTCTAAAGGAATATGTAGAGTTTGATAAGATAGATATAGAGAGAGTATTAAAAATGATATTATTACACGATGTGGTAGAGATTTATAGTGATGATACTCCTGCATTTAGCAAATATGATAAAGAGGAGAAGTTTCGTAAAGAGCTAGCAGCAGCTGAAAAAATATTCTCTTTACTTCCAGAGGAGCAGTATAAAGAGTATTTCAAATTGTGGTTAGAGTTTGAAAATATGGAGTCTGATGATTCAAAATTTGCAAATGTCTTTGATAGATTTCAAGGATTTATACAAAATTTATCTTCTGATGGACATACTTGGAAAAAATGGAGTGTAAATAAAGATATGGTAATAAAAAGATTAGAACCAGTAGTAAAATATGCACCTAGATTATTTGAAGAGTTTGTTTTTCCAGAGATAGAAAAATATACAGAGAGAGGTATTATAAAAAATAACATAGGGGAATAAAGTTTGGAGGTTTTTATGGGATTATTTTCTATATTTGGTAAAAAGGATCTTGAGGTAGAACAAAAATTATTGAAGAAAATAGAGGAGTTAGAGCAAACTATAGCTAGAAAAGATAAAGAGATATCTGATTTAATAAATGAATTGGATAGAGTAAATCAAAGTATACCAAATACAAATACTAATACTAATTTAAATTCTAAACAACTTGAGCTAATTGAAAAAAATATTAAGGATACTAAAGAGGAAAATGATAGATTAAAACAAGTTATAGATGAGTATAATCTTTCTTCTAAAAAAGAGAAATATTATTATAAAGTAGATATAGAAAAATTTTACTCAGCTGCTAGATTTAAAGAGTTAGCAAATACAATAGTAAACAATGGAATAGTATATCTTCAAGATTTAACTTTAGAGTTTTTTGATACTCTTTCACAAGATATAAAAAATTTAGAAGAGGGGAAAATAAGATTTCAAAAATTTCTTACTAAAGAGTTTATTGAATGGGAAGTAGTAACATATTTAAATAAAGGGGAGAGAGTTTCAAAATTATATAGTAAAAGTAGAAAGTTAGTAAACATTTTTATAGAAAATGATATTGAATTTATGGAAGATTTAATAAATTTTGATTTCTCTAAACTTGTGGATTTAGGTTTTAAAGATAGCCAAATAGAAGAGTTTATATTAAAAAGAGATGAATATTATCAAGAGAGAAGAGTAGTGAAATAAGGAGTGATTATGAAAAATATACTTATAGGAGTTACAGGAGGAATTTCAGCATATAAGTCTGCTAATATTATTTCAAAATTAAAGAAAAAGGGATATAATGTCAAAGTTATTATGACAGAAAATGCTACAAAAATAATTACTCCACTTACATTGGAAACTCTTTCAAGAAATAGAGTGTATGTGGATATGTGGGATAAAAATCCGCATTTTGAAGTGGAGCATATCTCATTAGCAGATTGGGCTGATGTAGTATTAATAGCTCCAGCTACATATAATATAGTAGGAAAAGTAGCTAATGGAATAGCTGATGATATGCTGTCAACTGTAATTTCAGCTTGTAAAAAGCCTGTGTATTTTGCTCTGGCTATGAATGTAAATATGTATGAAAATCCTATTTTGAAAGATAATATAGAGAAGTTAAAAAAATATGGGTATAAATTTATTGAAGCAGATGAAGGATTTTTAGCTTGTAATGTAAATGCTAAAGGACGTCTAAAAAATGAAGATGAGATAGTTGAGATTTTAGAAAAGGAAAATAGAGAGATAGAGAAGATTTTTCTTGGAAAAAAAGTTTTAATTACAGCTGGAAGAACAGAGGAAGCAATAGACCCAGTAAGATATCTATCAAATAGATCAAGTGGACAAATGGGGTATGCTCTTGCAAAATCAGCTGTGGAGATGGGAGCAGAAGTAATACTTGTTTCTGGACCTACAAATTTGGCTAAACCAGTAGGAGTAAAGGAGTTTGTACAAGTAAGAAGTGCCCAAGAGATGTATGAAGCATGTATTGAAAGATTTCCACAAGTAGATATAGCAATAGCTTGTGCTGCTGTAGCAGATTATAAGCCGAAATATTATTCTACTGAGAAGATAAAGAAAAAAGATGGAGATTTAACAATTGTATTAGATAGAAATCCTGATATACTATTGGAGATGGGAAAAATTAAAGATAAGCAAATTTTGGTTGGATTTGCTGCTGAGACAGAAAATTTATTAGAAAATGCTTTAGGAAAATTAGAAAGAAAAAATCTGAATATGATAGTAGCTAATAATGCTAATAATATGCAAAAAACTACTAATGAGATTTTTATAATAAAAGGTAAAGATTCAATAAAGCCTATTCCTGAAAAAAGTAAGGAAGAGTTAGCATATGATATTCTTATGAATATATAATAAAATAGCTTTTTGTGAGAAATTTATTCTTACAGAAGGCTATTTTTATTTGTAGTTATAGTTTTTTTAAAAATATTAAAAATTAACAAATTTGGTATAAAATTATCTTGATTTTTTTAATAAAAAATGTTTAAATATATTTGATTATTAAAATTTTAGTTTTTATTAAAAAATTATTTATTAGATTAAAATTAAGGAGTGTTTAATGAAAAGTTTTATAAGTAAGTCTTTTCAAATTTTAATTGTTTTAATAGGGGTTAGTTTTATAACTTTTACTTTAACTTATCTTGCTCCTGGAGATCCGGCAGAAATTATGTTAACTGATTCAGGGAATATCCCCTCTCCAGAACTATTGGCTAAAGTAAGAGCTGAACTAGGATTGGATAAACCCTTTCTAATTCAATATAAGGTTTGGCTTTTAAAGGTTTTAAAGGGAGATTTGGGAATGTCCTTTTCTTTAAAAGTTCCAGTTTTTACAAAATTGATTTCTAGTTTTCTTATCACACTAAAATTAAGTGTAGTATCATTTGTTTTAATGTTGCTAATATCAATACTATTAGGTTTTATATCAGCTTTAAATAGAAATAAAATAATAGATTATATTATAAGAGGCTTTAGTTTTTTAGGAATATCTATTCCAAGTTTTTGGATGGGATTGATATTTTTAAGTATATTTGGTGTAAAGTTAGGTTGGGTTCCTATCATAGGAGGAACTGATAATATAAAAGCTCTAATTTTACCAGCAGTTACCTTAGCTTTGGCAATGTCATCTAAATATACTAGACAAATTAGAATTATTGTATTGGAAGAGTTAAAACAAGAGTATATAGTCGCTAGTAAAATAAGGGGATTAAGTAAGAGAACTATAATATTTAAACAGTTGCTTCCCAATGTAATGTTACCTATAATGACACTTTTAGGAGTAACTGTAGGAAATTTAATAAGTGGAACAGCAATTATAGAAATAGTTTATAACTGGCCTGGAATGGGAAATCTAGCTATAAAGGCTATATCAGCACATGACTATCCATTGATTCAAGGATATGTTTTATTTATTGCACTATTTTATATGATAGTAAATTTAGCTGTGGATTTTTCATATAAATTTTTAGATCCAAGAGTAAAGGAGTAAAATTGAAGAGAATAAGAAAAATTTTAGAAAATAAACAATTTTTAATATATCTATCTCTGAGTATGATTGTCATATTGATAGCGATATTAGCTCCAATTCTAGCCCCTAAAGATCCATACCATGCTGTTATGTTGGACTCCTTGAAACCACCTTCAAAGGAGTATATATTAGGAACTGATGTTTTAGGAAGAGATATTTTTTCAAGAATTATTTATGGAACAAGAACAACATTAGTGATGGCTTTTTCACTACTGGCAATAGTTTTTTTTATTGGAGGAACATTGGGAGTTATAGCTGGGTTTTATGGTGGAATAGTAGATAATGTAGTCATGAAAATATCAGATATGATGATGGCTTTTCCGGGATTAATACTAGCTATAGCAATAGCAGGTATACTTGGGCCAAGTACTTTTAATGCTGTTTTAGCAATAAGTTTAGTTACATGGCCTAGATATGCTAGACTAGCTAGAAGTTTAACTTTGAAAATAAGAAAAAATACATATATAGAAGTAGCAATAATGGGGGGAATAACACCTTTAAATCTATTTCTTAAATATCTATTGCCAAATATCTTTCCTACAATGTTAGTTACAGCAACTATTGATATAGGTATGTTGATATTAGAGATAACATCTTTATCATTTCTAGGAGTAGGGGTACAGGCTCCAATACCAGAGTGGGGATTGATGTTAAACGAAGGAAGATTATATATATTTAAGGCCCCATGGTTAATATATTCACCTGGGATAGCAATTATAATAGTTGTTGTGATATTTAACTTATTAGGGGATAGTATTAGAGATATATTAGATCCAAAAGAAAATTAAAAAAATATAAGTATAAAGGAGAAGAATTTAAATGAAAAAAGTATTAAAATTTATTTCAATATTATGTTTAATATTGTTAACAGCCTGTGGAAAGGAGAAGGTTGAAAATAAAAATTCAGTAAGTGAAGTTAAGGAAATAGTAATAGGGACACCTAGTTTTGCTAACACTTTAGAAACAACAGAGCAGTATTTTAGTTGGACAGTAGCAAGATATGGAGTTGGAGAAACACTTACAAAATTTGATGAAAAAGGAGAGTTAGTACCACTATTGGCAGAGAGTTGGGAAAATAGTAAAGATGGAAAAAGCTGGAAATTTAAAATAAGAGAGGGAGTAAAATTTTCAGATGGAACATTAATGACATCAGAAAGTGTAAAAAACTCTTTAGAGCGTACTTTTAAGTTAAATCAGAGAGCTAATACATTTTTTATTCCAAAGAGTATAGTAGCAGATAAAAATTATTTAATAATTGAAACTGAAAAGCCAGTGACAACACTTCCAGGATGTCTTGCAGATCCTCTTTTCATAATTGTAAATACAGAAGCTGATACAACAAAATTTGCTATGGAGGGGCCTATTTCAACAGGACCATATGTTGTAGAGAAATTTAATCCAACAGAGTATTGTTCAGTAGTTAGAAATGAAAACTACTGGGGAGGAGAGGTTCCATTTGATCGTGTGGTATTTAAATATATAAATGACCAAGCAACACGTTCTTTAGCACTACAAAGTGGAGAAATTCAAATGGCATATAGTCTAAAGCCAGAAAATTTAGTTGATTTTAAAAATAATGATAAGTATAACATTCAAAGTATAAAGTCATTAAGAGGAACTTTTGCTTTTATGAATGAAAATGGAATTTTAAAAGATAAAGTATTACGTCAAGCTATAAATAGAGCTTTGAATAAAGAGGTTTATACAGCTGTTTTATTAGGAGGAGCAGCAACTCCTGGAAAAGCACCAGTACCACCAACATTAAATTTCGGATTTGATCAACTTGTTGATAAAAACACATATAATCCTGAAAATGCAAAGGAAATTTTAGCTAAGGCTGGATATAAAGATATTGATGGAGATGGGTATTTAGAAACTCCAGATGGGCAAAAAATAGAGTTAAACTTTGTTATATATACAAGTAGAGAAGAGTTAAAAGTTTATGCACAAGCGGCTCAAGTTAGTTTAAAAGAGATTGGAATAAAGGTAAAATTAATAACAGTAAGTTATGAAACAGTATTAAAATATAGAGATAGTGGAAATTTTGATTTACTTATATGGAATGTTTTAGTTGCTAATAGTGGAGATCCTGAAAACTATTTACGTGAGAACTGGTACAGTAAAGCTTCTACAAATCAAACTGGATATAATAATCCAAAAGTAGATGCTTTATTAGATGAGCTTTCATCAGAGTTTGATCCTGATAAGAGAAGAGAGTTAATTATAGAAATTCAACAACTTATAATGGATGATTGTGCAACAATATTCTTTGGATATGAAACTGCTTACTTAATCTCTTCAACAAAATTAAAAAATGTAGTGATGTATCCAATGGATTACTATTGGTTAACAGACAAGATGTCGTTTTAAATAGGAGTGTATATGCTAACTTTAAAAAATATTGGGATAACTTATGAGAATGGAAAGGTAGCAGTTTCAGATTTTAATCTTGATATAAAAAAAGGTGAAATTATAGGTATAGTAGGTGAGAGTGGAAGTGGAAAATCCACTCTCATTAAAAGTATTGTAGGAGGACTTCCTGAAACTACTAAGATAGTAGGAGAAGTACTATTTGAAGGAAAAAACATTTTAAATGATAAAAAGTTTGAAAAAGGAAGAGATATAACAATCGTTTTTCAAGAGACACGTCATACTCTTAATCCTATTAGAAAGATAGGAAGGCAATATATTGAATATATTAGACAACATCTCAAAATCTCAAAGGAAGAAGCCGAAACTAAAGCAATAGAGAATTTGAGGAAAACAAATCTTCCATCTCCAGAAAATATAATGAACAGTTATCCATATCAGTTGAGTGGAGGAATGTGCCAAAGAGTAGGAATAGCTATGGCTATGACATTTAATCCTAAAATATTATTAGCAGATGAACCTACAAGTGCTCTAGATGTAACAACACAAGCTCAGATTGTTACTGAATTACTTCACATGAGAGAAAAATTTGGTACGACAATGGTAGTAGTGACACATAGCTTAGGAGTAGCTGCATATTTAGCTGATAGATTGGTTGTTATGAAAGATGGAAAAATTGTTGAAACTGGAAAAACAGAAGAGGTTTTAAAAAATCCAAAGTCTGAATATACTAAATTATTAATAGCCTCTGTTCCTACTTTAGAGAGTGAGGAAAATTATGAGTAAAAAAATATTAGAATTAAAAAATGTAAATAAGTATTTTATAACTTCTGATGGTAAAACTTTAAAAGCTTGTAATAATATAAATTTAGATATAGAAGAGGGAAAAATTACAGGGATAGTAGGAGAGAGTGGATGTGGAAAATCAACTTTAGTGAGATTGATAGTCCAATTAGAGAAACTAACTGAGGGTGAAATACTTTACAAAGGAAAAGATATTTCAAAATTTAATAAAAAGGAGTTAAGGGAGAATAGAAAAAATATTCAAATGATCTTCCAAGATGCTCATGGAGCTTTTAATCCAAGAATGACAATAAAGGATATCCTAACAGAGCCACTTCTTAATTTTGGATTGATAAAAAAGGAAGAGAAAGAGAAGAAAGCAAAAGAGCTTTTAAATATGGTAGAGTTATCAAGTGATTACTTGAATGCTTATCCACATAATTTAAGTGGAGGACAGTTACAGAGGGTAGGAATAGCTAGAGCTATATCACTTAAACCTGAAATTCTTATTTGTGATGAGGCAACATCAGCCTTAGATGTATCTATTCAAAAAAGTATAATAGAGCTTTTGAAAAAGATACAGAGAGAAACAAATATGAGTATAATATTTATCTGTCATGATTTAGCTTTGGTACAGTCATTAGCTGATGAAGTTGTGGTTATGTATCTAGGGCATATTGTCGAAAAATTAAAGAGTAAAAACTTAAAATTAGAAGCAAAGCACCCATATACTCATGCTTTAATAAAGAGTGTATTAAGTTTGGAGAAAAATAATAGGTTGGAGATTTTAGAAGGGGATATTCCTAGTCCAATTCTATTAAAAGATGAGTGTCCTTTTGTTAATAGATGTAAATCAGCAATAGAGGTGTGTAAAGTTAAAAAGCCAAAAATGAAAAGATTTGATAGTGAACATGAAGTAATGTGTCACTTAGAGTTTTAAAAAGAGATAATAAAAAGAGAGAAGGTAAAATAAAATTATACTTTCTCTCTTTATTTTTTAGTAGTTTTTAAATAAAAATATCTAAGTAGACTAGGTATTACATTTGAATTTTAATTAGTTAAGGTCTTTTTTAATTGAGGGATTAAGAATATACCTCTTCCTAAATAGAAGACAAGTAGTGATAACCAAACGCCATTGTTTCCATAAATTGGTATTAAAAATTTCCAAGCTATGAAAAATGAAATAAAAGCTAATACTGTAGATGTCATAATAGGAACTGTTTTAGCTGCTCCTGTAAACACTCCATAAAAAGTTAATCCTAAAAAAGCAATAGAAGGATATAGTACTAACCAGATTGAGTATTTTTGAGTTAATATTAATATATTAGGAAGCTTTGTAAAGATTTCAATAATAGTTCTATTAAATAAGACAAACACTATTGTAATTAAAATTGTTGCAATGATTCCCCAGAAAAAAGTTTGTTTCCAACAATTTTTCATAAGTGTATTATTTTTCTGTCCTCTAGCTCTTCCAGAGAATACACTAGCTGTATTGGCAATTCCATCAAAAGCATATGAGAAAATTGACATTATTTGGAATAGTATAGCATTTGTAGCAAGAATATCTCCACCTAATCTAGAACTAGCCATGGTAAAGAGATTATTGTGAGATACTAAACAGAAAGTTCTAATCATTAAATCTCTATTTACACATAAAATATTTATAATCTCTTTTTTATTTATAATAGATTTAAAATCTAAATATTTATGATAAGAGTATGGAGTAATAAATATTATTCCAAGAATAGTTGAAAAAATTTGTGAGATAAGAGTAGCATAAGCAACTCCTTCAACTTTATAATCTAAGAATATAACAAATAAAATATCTAAAAGTATATTCAATAGATTACCAGAGATTTGCATAGTCATAGAAGATTTGACATTTCCTAATCCCATAAGCCAACCTAAAAGTACATAATTTGTCAAAACAAAGGGAGCTCCCCATATAAGTATTTTAAAATAAGTATAAGCTACTTTTTGAATATTAATATCTGGATTAATAAACTTCATAGAACTTTCAAAAATTAAGTTTTGTGAAATAATCATAATGAAACTAATAATAAAAGCTATTAATAGTGGACGGAAAAAAACATCACTAATATCTTTTTTATTTGTATAATGACTTGATTGAGCACTATAAGCAGTGGTGCTCACTCTTAAAAATCCAAATATCCAATAGATAGTATTGAAAATTAAGGTTCCAATAGAAACACCTGAAATAAAATTAGTATTATTTAACTTTCCAATAACTGCCATATCAGCTGCCCCTAATAAAGGTTGAGTTATTGTAGAAAGAATAAAAGGGATCATAAGACTTAAAAACATCTTATTAGTAATATTGTTGTTTGTCATTTGAAACTCTCCATTCATATTATATTAGACAATAACAGTCCAGAAAAAATTATAACATATAAATTAAATTATAACAATCAAATATTTTTTTTCTTAAAAAATTAAAAAATCTAAATTAAAATGACAACTAAAATTTGTTTGAAAAATTTATAATTTTTAAAATGGTTATTATATTAAATGATGAGATAGAAAATTTATAGAGAAGTAAAAACTTTATAAATTTAATATAAAAAACTTATGTTTTAAAACTTGATTTTTTTTTTTTTTTTTTTTTTTTTTTTTTTTTTTTTTTTTTTGATACACTTATCGTTGGCGTAGAAATTTGTATACTTAATAATATTATAAAAAGATATATAAGTATGTATGGGAGGAGTAATGAAATTTTTTTATCACTTAATAAGAATATCTATTTTTATATTTTGGTGTATTAATTCATTCGGGCTGGAGAAAAAATTTATAAAGTAGCAACTGATATATATTTTCCGCCATTTGAATATGAAGATAAAGATGGGAAACTTAAAGGTATTGATATTGAATTATTAAAAGCCTTAGCAGAAGATCAAAATTTTAAATATGAATTATTACCTTTAGGATTTCAAGCTTCAATGGAGGCATTAGATAATGAAGAAGTAGATGCAATTTTTTCAGGTATGTCAATATCTGAGGCACGTAAAGAAATAGATGATGTTATTTTTGTTGAGTATAATATTGCAAATGGTCTAAAGGTAAAAATGCCATTAGGAGAGGAAGATTATTCTGAATGTGCAGTTATGGTAAAAAAAGGTAAGAATAAAGAGTTTATTGAAGTAATAAATAGAGGGTTATCAAATTTAAAAAAGAATGGAAAATATGAAGAAATTATAAATAAGTATCTTAATTAGATAGTTAAGTCATGAGGAAATCTCATGGCTTTTTTATATTATTGAAGAAAATTATAGTTTTAATTTTAAAAAAATTAAAAACGTGTTTGGAATGTTGACTTTTTTTTTGTACAATTATATAAAATGATATAAATGTGTTGGTCAATTTTATAAATATGTAACATACATTTAAATTAAATTTTTTATAAGAGATATAATTTATGAAGAAAGAGGAGAAAATGAAAAAAGTTTTATTTAAAATGATAGTGTTCTTTATTATAAGTACATCTGGATTTTCATTTGAAAATGAAATAAATAATTTGTTTGAGGATGAAAAAATAGAGCAAAGTGATAGTTTGGTAATAGAACAAGAAGTAAAAGTAGAGACAATAGATCCTATATTACTAAGAGATACATATTCTAGAAGAGCGACGAATTATATATATGCACAACTATTTAAAATTGATAAAGATGGGCAAGTTGTTCCATACTTACTAGAAGAGTATAAAAAAAATGATGAGATGGAAATATATTGTAAATTGAGAGAGGATATATATTTTTCTAATGGAGATTCTATAACAGCACAAGATGTAAAAGATTCAATAGAAAATTATTTAAAGAATGGATATATGAACGATTTATACTCTTCAATACAACAAATTCAAGTTTTAAATGATAGAGAATTTATAATTTTATTAAATTATCCGGACCATGAATTAGAAATAGGCTTAACAAATCCTCTAATGTCAATATTAAAAAGAGAGAATAATAAAATTTTTACAAGCGGAAGATATGCTATTGAAGAAATAGAAAAAAATAAAATTAAATTGAAAAAAAATAAATATTATTTTGATCAAAGTTCTATATTTGAAAATGTTGAAATAAAAGGAGAATTAAATAGTTATCAAAGATTGATTAACTCTTTAAATTTACCCAACTATTACTCCTATGATTTATATAAAGAGGATATTGAAACCGCTAAAAAAATAGGAAATTTAAGAGGCAAGAAAATAGTTAAAGATACAGTATATGACATAATATCTTTAGTTTTTGGAAATAAAAAAAATTATTCTTTAAATGATAGAAAAGCATTAGAGTCTCTTTTGAATAGAGAAGCTACCACTATTTGTCCACAAGAGATGTTTGATATAAAAATTTCATTTTTAGAGAAAAACTATAGCAGAAGAGAAGCTATTAAAATTTTAAAAAATAGTGGACATTTTGAGAAAAAGATAAAAATAATGTGTTCGAATACAATTCACAACAGAAATTTTGCACAATATGTAGCACATGATTTAATTCAAAATGGATTGAATGTAGAGATTGAAATTTATAATTTAGATAAATTTTTGAATAAATTAAGAAGTAAGGATTATGATATAGCTCTATACAATATTACAATAAATAGTGTTTATCCATTAACTAGTTTAGAAAAGACTATAGTTGGAGAATTAATAGATTATGAGTTAGAAGATTCGCTTTTACCATTTTTTAATTTATTTAAAGAAGAAAGAAATAAGGAGTATAAAGAAAGAATAATTGATAAAATTTTCTATTTAACATATAGTAGTAGATATTTTATTCCACTAGCCCATAAACAGACTTATATTTTAAAAAGTGAAAATATAGTAGGAATGAAGTAAAAAAATTACCCCATCTTAACTAGATGGGGAGTTTTTTTATTAAGTTTTATTTTTTTGCATCAGTAGCAGTTGAAGAAGTAGCAGAAGAAGTTTCTAATGCTTCTTTTTCATCAATATTTATATTAGCAAAATATTTTTTTATATGAACAAAAAAAATTTATATTTTGAAAAAGAGGAAAAATAGAGTATAATAGTAACATGAAAACGGGAGCTTAAGAGCTGAGAGGAATTAATATTCGACCGTCAGAACCTATCTAGGTAATGCTAGAAAGGAAAGGAGAGAAAAATGAAGAAAATTTTATTAGGTTGCTTACTTGTAGGAGGAGCTACTATTATCAATGCTGAGGAGATAACTATCTATGGACCTAGCTCAATGAAGTGGATAGAAAAAGAGTATGGAAAAGTTTTTCAAGAGGAAACTGGAGACAGTATAAAATTTATCTCAATAGATGGTATAGTAGGAAGATTAAAACTTGAAAAGAAAAGACCTAAAGCAGATGTAGTAGTGGGACTTACTGAGCTTACTACTGAGATGGCAAGAAGAGAAAATTTAATATTGCCATATGTACCAAAAAATATAGATAATATAGCTAATGTAAGTTTTAAAATGAGTAGTGAGTATGTAACTCCTATGGATTATGGAATTTTAGCTATAAACTATAACAAGGAGAAAATTCCTAATACACCTAAATCATTAAAAGAGCTTGGAGCTATGACTAAGCAACTTATGGTAGAAAATCCAAAAGTTTCTATTACAGGAGAGGAAGCACTTCAATGGAGTGTGGCACTTTATGGAGAGAATTGGCTAGATTTTTGGAAGGAATTAAAACCAGCAATATATAGTGTAGAGCCAGGTTGGAGTGAAGCCTTTGCAAAATTTACAGCAGGAGAAGCACCTATGATGGTAGGGTATGCAACAAGTAATCTATTTTTTACAGGAGAGGACTCATCTAAATATGATAGTTTTTTACTAGAAGATGGAAACTATATCTATCAAGAGGGAGCAGCTCTAGTAAATAAAAAAGAGGTTAAAGATGGAGCCAAGAAATTTATGGAGAGAGTTTTATCTGATGAGTTTCAAAAGATTATGAGCGAAGAGAACTATATGTTTCCAGTTACTAATATAGAAGTAAGTGAGGGATTTAAAAATGTACCAACTACTGATAAAACTGTAAAACTTACAAAGGAACAAATAGAGGATTTAATAGAGAATTTGGATAGTTATAAAACACAGATGATAGAGGTATTAAAAAAATAAAATCATACTTGAAAAAAACTGAAAACTATGCTAGAATAATAAAGATATATGTAGAAAGTAAGGAGGAGTAGAGATGATAAAGTTTAGAGACAAGTTAAAAGATATACATTCTATTTCTATTTTATTTTCTAATTATTTTATATTTTTTAAAAATTATATTATTAAAGATATCAAAGGAATGTTAACTCTCTTTTAAAAAGAGGGACTCATTCCTTTTTTTATGACTAATTTAAAATATTTTATAACAGGAGGGAGTAGGAAATGAAAGATTTCATATCTATTAAAGATTTAACAAAAGAAGAGATATTAGAAGTATTAGAAGTAGCAAATGAACTTTCACAAAAACCAGAAGCAGAGTTAGCAAAGGGGAAAATAGTAGGAAGTTTATTCTTTGAACCTTCAACAAGAACAAGATTATCATTTACATCAGCAGCTTATAGATTAGGAGCACAAGTTTTAGGATTTGATTCTCCAGATGCTACTTCATTAAAGAAAGGGGAGTCTTTAAGAGATACTATAAAAATGGTAGAGGCTTACTCTGATATAATAGTTATGAGACACTATATAGAGGGAGCAGCAAAATTCGCTTCTGAAATTTCTAAAAATCCTGTTATCAATGCTGGAGATGGAGCAAATGAACACCCTAGCCAAACTCTTTTAGACTTATTTACAATAAAAAAAGAGATTGGAAGAATTGAAAATATTAAAATAGCTTTTGTAGGAGATTTAAAATATGGAAGAACTGTACACTCTCTTACTAAAGCATTAGAGATGTTTGGTGGAGAGTTTTATTTCGTAGCTCCAGAATCAATACAAATACCAGAGTACATCACTAAAGAGTTAGATGAAAAAGGAATGAAATACCATATCTGTTCTGAGTATGAGCCAATATTAAAAGAGATAGATGTACTTTATATGACAAGAATTCAAAGAGAAAGATTTGATGATATAGAGGAATATAATAAGGTAAGTGGAGTTTACAAAATATCTAAGGATACTATATTAAATAAGTGTCAAGAGCATATGATAATATTACATCCACTACCAAGAGTAGATGAGATAAATATAGACTTAGATGATACAAAGCACGCACTATACTTTAAACAAGCAGCAAATGGAGTTCCTACAAGAGAGGCTATGTATGCTTTAGCACTAGGATTAAAAAATTCTACTGCTCCTAGAAAAGAGGAGAAAGAGGAAGTTGAAGAACATTTCTTAACTGTTTGTAAAAATCCTAAGTGTGTAACTCACTTTGAAGAGACAGAAAATAAAGTAGTAGTAAAAGATTATGGAAAATTCTGTTACTATTGTGGTAAAGAGATAAAATAGTTAATTTATATAAATTTGGGAGGAGAAATGTTTTTAGAAAATTGTGAAATTTTAGAAAACAAATTAGTTGCTGGACACAACTACCTTATGAAAGTAAAAGGAGATAAAACAGTAAAAGCTGCTAAAGCTGGACAGTTTTATATGTTACAATGTAAAAATGGTGTATATTTTTTAAGAAGACCTATCAGCTTACATTATGCAGATAAAGAGAATAATATTTTAGAGTTTTATTATGAGATAAAAGGTGGAGGAACTAAAGATTTAGCCTCTATGAAAGCTGGAGAGATAATCAATATTCAAGGACCACTTGGAACAGGATTTACAACAGAAATCTCTGGGAAAGAGTTATTAGTAGTAGGTGGAGGAATGGGAATGGCTCCAATGAAACTATTAATAGAAGTTTTATCTAAAAATAATAAAGTTACTTTTATAGCTGGTGGAAGAAACAGAGAAGCTATGGAGATAATGTCAAATTTCAATCTTGATGGAATAGAGAACTATATTACAACTGATGATGGTTCTGTAGGAATACATGGAAATGTTATAGTTAAAATGGAAGAATTAATGAAAGTTAAAAAATATGATATGGTATTTACTTGTGGACCACAAAAAATGATGGAAGCAGTTGCAAAAACAGCTAAGAAATTTGAAACTAAGTGTGAAATTTCATTGGAAGCTAGAATGGCTTGTGGAGTAAAAGCTTGTGTTGGTTGTTCAATCAAAACAAAATTTGGAATGAAAAAAGTATGTCATGATGGACCTGTTTTTGATTCTGAAACTATTGTAGACTTTGACCCAGTTGTAGAAAAAACTGAAACTTGTTGTGGAAATTAATTTGTTGGAGGAAAAGATGAACAGATTACAAACTAAATTTTTAGGTGTAGATTTTAAAAATCCAATAGTAACTTCTTCTGGTTGTTTTGGATTTGGAATGGAATATAAAGAGTATTTTGACCCAAATATATTAGGTGGAATAGGAATAAAAGGACTTACTGTGGAGCCAAGAGATGGAAACTATGGTACGAGAATAGCTGAAACTCCTGCTGGAATGTTAAACTGTGTAGGACTTGAAAATCCTGGAATAGATTATTTTGAATCTCATATTTTACCAGAGATGAAAGCTCAAGGAATAACTACAAATATAATAGCTAATATCAACGGAAAAACTGTAGAAGAGTATGTTGAAATAGCAAAAAGAGTAGATAAAATTCCTGAAATAGCAGTAGTAGAGTTAAATATCTCTTGTCCAAATGTAAAAGATGGAGGTATGGCTTTTGGAGCTAATCCAGAGGTAGCTGCTAGAGTAACAAGAGAGGTAAGAAAAGTTACATCTAAACCATTAGTAGTAAAACTTTCTCCAAATGTTACTGATATAGCTAGTATAGCTAAAATAGTAGAGGAAAATGGAGCAGATGCAGTATCTCTTATCAATACTCTACTTGGAATGGTAATAGATATAAGAACTAAAAAACCAGTGTTAGGAAATACTTTTGGAGGATTTTCTGGACCAGCTGTAAAACCTGTAGCTGTAAGAATGGTTTATCAAGTATATAAAGCTGTAAATATTCCTATTATTGGAATGGGGGGAATAGCTTCAGTAGAAGATGCTCTTGAGTTTATAATGGCTGGAGCTTCTATGATATCAATAGGTTCAGCTATTTTCTCTAATCCTATGTTAGCTGTAGAAATAGCTGAGGGATTACAAAAATATTGTGAAGAGAATGGACTTGAAAATATAAGTGAGTTAGTAGGGGCAGCTCACAGATAATAAAAAGGAGATAGATTTATGTATAGTGCTAAGGATAGAATGATAATAGCTTTGGATTTCCCAACAGCTGACCAAGCAAAAGAGCTTGTAGAAAAAATTGGAGATGGAGCAACTTTTTATAAAGTTGGATTAGAACTTTTCTTAAACTCTAAAGGAGAGATAATAGAGTATCTTTCTGCTAAAGGGAAAAAAGTTTTCTTGGATTTAAAATTCCACGATATTCCAAATACAACAGCTATGGCTTCTGTGTTTGCTGCTAAGCAAAATGTATTTATGTTCAATGTACATGCTAGTGGTGGAAGAAAGATGATGACTAAAGTTGCAGAAGAAGTTAAAAAAATAAATCAAGATAACCTTGTAATAGGAGTTACAGTTTTAACAAGTTTATCAGTAGAAGATGTAGAGGAGACTTTCCAATCAAAACTTTCTCTTGCTGATTTAGCTTTAAACTGGGCAAAACTTGTAAAAACATCTGGATTAGATGGAGTAGTATGTTCTCCATGGGAAGCTAAACTTATAAAAGATACTTGTGGAAAAGATTTCAAAACTGTGTGTCCAGGAGTAAGACCAAAATGGTCAGCTACAAATGACCAAGAGAGAATAATGACTCCAAAAGATGCAATAATAAATGGTTGTGATTTCTTAGTAGTAGGGAGACCAATTACTAAAAATGAAGACCCAGCTAAAGCAGCACAAATGGTAGAGGCAGAAATCTTAGAAGGAATGAAAGAGGCAGGATTATGCTAATAAAAAACTGTAGAATTCTAATTGATGGAGTAGAAAAAGTTACAGATATATTAACAGCAGATGGGAAAATAATAGAGATATCGGAAAATATCCCAGAAGGAAGATTAGAGGTAGTAGATGCTAAAGGAAAATGGGTAATTCCTGGAGTGGTAGATGCTCATTGCCATATGAGAGACCCAGGACTTTCTCATAAAGAGGATTTTATGACTGGAAGTATGGCTTGTGCTAGAGGTGGAGTTACTACATTTATTGATATGCCAAATACAATACCAGCTGTAACCACTTCTGAAATATTTGAAGAAAAAAGAGCTATGATGGTTGGAAAATCATATGTAGACTATGGATTTAATTTTGGTGGAAGTAGAAACGATAACAGTGAAGAGATAAAAAAAGTAATAGATAAGGCTGCTTCTACAAAGATATTTTTAAATATGTCTACTGGAGATATGTTAATAACAGAAGATAGTGTTATAGAAAATATTTTTAGAGAATCAAAAATTATATCTGTACATGCTGAAGAAGAGATGGTAGCCAAAGCTATTGAGCTTTGTGAAAAATATGATAAACCATTATATCTATGTCATCTATCTAAAGCTAGTGAAGCTAAGATGTTAAGAGAAGCAAAGGCTAAGGGATTAAAAGTTTACGGAGAAGTTACTCCACATCATCTTTTCTTAAATGTAGATGATGTAAATGCTGATGAGAGAAGTTCAATGTTACTTAGAATGAAGCCAGAATTAAAAACTAAAGAGGATAATGAGGAGCTATGGAAAGCTCTTGCTGATGGGACTATTGATACAATAGGAACAGACCATGCACCTCATCTAATAGAGGAAAAATTAGCAAAACTTACTTTTGGTATACCTGGAGTAGAAAACTCACTTGAGATGATGCTGAAAGGTGTAGATGAAGGGAAAATCTCAATGGCAAGACTTATTGAGGTAATGTGTACAAAACCAGCTGAAATTTTTAATATAGCAAATAAAGGAAAAATTCAAGTTGGATATGACGCTGATTTAGTAATAATAGATAGAGAAGATAAGTCAGCTATAAAAGATGAGGATGTAATAACTAAAGCAAATTGGACACCATATGAAAAATTTAATAGAGGTGGAAGAGTTGTTACAACAATTTTAAGAGGTCAAATAGTATATTCAAATAAAGAGTTTTATGGAAAATATGGGAGGGAAATTAATTATCATGAGTAGAGCAAAAGATGTAGCAAAATCATTATTAAGTACAGGAGCAGTAAAATTAAACGTAAAGGAACCATTTACATTTGTATCTGGAATCAAAAGTCCAATCTATTGTGACAATAGAAAAATGATAGGATATCCTGTTGAAAGACAAGTAGTAGTAGATGAGTTTATAAAAAAATTATCTGAAAAAGATTTTGATGTAGTAGCAGGAACAGCAACTGCTGGAATTCCTTGGGCAGCTTTTATAGCACAACTTATGAATAAACCAATGAGTTATATAAGAGGAGAGAAAAAAGCTCACGGAGCAGGAAGACAAATAGAAGGAGCAGATTTTGAAGGGAAAAAGGTTATTGTAATTGAAGACTTAATCTCTACTGGAGGAAGCTCAATAAAAGCTGTTGAAGCTGCTAGAAACGAAGGAGCTAAAGAAGTAGAAGTACTAGCTATCTTCTCTTATGAGTTTGATAAAGCTTATAAAAACTTTGGAGAAAAAAATATCAAATGGGAAACTTTATCTAACTTCACAGCATTACTTGAATTAGCAAAAGAAGAAAAATATTTAACTGAAGAGGAAGCTGAAATAGCTGCTTCTTGGAATAAAAATACAGATACTTGGGGAAGATAATACCTCAACCATAAAAGTGGCTATTTTAGGGCATTTGAAAGCAATAAAAAGTACCAAAAACCACAAAAAATTTAAGCGGTAGCACACAAATAGAACGCAAATAAGTCAAGGGGCATTTCGCCCCTTATTTTTATTTTAAAGACTTTTAGGTATGTTTATAAATGAATAAAAAAGTACCTGGATTTTATTCCAAGTACTTAGTAAGTAAAATCATTTATCATTTTTCTTTGATTGATTAACTAGAATTGCAACTACTGAAATAACTGAAGTAATTAGCATTCCATATCCACCAATATCTCTGCCTAGGTATAATAAAATTATTCCACCTAGAATACAAGATAATAACAGAATAAAAGTAAAAATTTGCCCTCTAGTATTATATTTTATATTATATTCTAACTCTTTTGTTCTCAAGTCAATTGCATTATCTAATTCTTTATTTTGTAATTGTTGTCTATGGTAAGTTTCACTCTCAGCCATTTTTAAAATCCTTTCAGTAGCTCCTGGACACATTTGTTCATATCCAGCCACTATACTAGGATGTGGAATATCCCCTTTATAATTTTCCACTGCTATTATATGAGATTGCTTTGAAATTACTTGTTTTTGACTATCTTTTGTTTTCCGAACCATATCTTAAAATAGCCTTCTCAATATCTTTGCCAATTTTAGACCAGTCTGAACTTAAAGTAGCAGTGATAGAATTATTGTAGTCATAGTGAAAAGGATATTTTTCTAATATTTTATCTGCACTAACTTCTAGAGTGAGCTTTGGATTTAGAATTTTCTTTATATGTTTTTTCATTTTTACCTCTTAATCTGGTTTGACATAGTTTCGTATGAGTTTATACGATTTATAAATTTAGTATATCAAATTTCATTTTAAAAGTCAAATCAGATTAAATCAATAGCCTTTTTAAGTTCTTCTATATTTTTATGTGTGTAAATTTTTTCTGTTGTTTCAAAGCTAGTATGTCCAACTATATTTTTAATAGCTGTAGGATTAGCATCAGCATTATTTAATAAAGTTGCAAAGGTATGTCTACAGTCATGAATGGTATGAGTCATTTCTAATTTATCCATTACAGACATAAAAGATTTTCTATAATTATCATAAAGAACAGGTCTATTAGTTTTAGTTGCGAATAAAAAAGTTTTATCTGCTCTCATATGTTTTTGGATGAGAGGTAAAATTTTTCTATTAATGGGAATAACTCTATTTTTTCCAGCTTCAGTCTTGATTCCAGCCCCTACTATGATCCTATTTTCTAAGTCAATATGCTCATTTTTAAGCCCTAAAAGTTCTCCTACTCTCATTCCAGAATAAATCATTATTAGAATTGTATCTACCCAATATAAGTCTTTATACTTCCATAATTTTGATATCTCTTCTTCTGTAAATACTTTTCTTTGAATAACTTTTTCTCTTTTTCCAAGGTCAATTAGAGTAGAGTAATCTTTATCTACTATTTCATATTTTAAAGCATATTTATACATAGCATTAATTATATTTTTAACTTTTGCTTTACTTGCTGCTGATATTTCTAATTTATTAAATAAGTCTTGAAGTTGAATAGCTTTAATTTCTACAAATGGAATATCATGTAGTGGAATTAAATTTTTAGCATATGACATAGTAACTTCTACTGTATTTGGTTGAAGTTTAGGAAAATGGGACTCACTCCATTTGTCATAAACATCTTTAAAAGTTAATTTAGAATTTTTCAATTTTTCAGGATTATATTCATAGGATGCTAAAGCTTTTTCAGCCTCTTTTCTAGTAGCGTAATATCCTATTGTTAATCTTTTTTGAGTTCCTACTATATCATAACCTGTTGTAATAACAGCTCTGAATGGTTTTCGCCTATTTCCTGACATCTTATAGACAGTTCCAAGACCATTTGGTTTTTTCATAATATCACTCTCCATTTTTTTTAATTTTATGTATTACAAAATAACCAAAGTCGTGATATACTATATTTGCAACTAGAGTATATTAGTAACTTTGGTTATTAGTATGCTTAGACAGCTCCTATTGGCGTAGGGGCTGTTTTTTATTTAAATTTCATATATAAATCTTCTCTTAACTTTTCAGAGGTAATCTGTAAATTTTCTATAAAATTAGCTGGGAAGTTACATTTATTGAAGTAATTAATATATCCAGGATATTTAAAATTATTTAATTCATAAATGAAAAAAAGTTTTAGAAAATATGGTTCTAATAAAAACAAGAGTGATAAAACCATGCTATATAAGTCATTTTCTCCTCTTTTATTTTTTATATCTCCTAATGAAATTAATTTATATGGAAGTATTGTTCTTATATTTCTTAAATGCAACATAGTTTTGTCTAAATGTACACCTATTATTTTATAATTATGAGCAATTTTATTTCTAAACTTTCTAACAATATTTAACATATTCTTAAACATTTCTATTTTTTCATCATCTGAAATCTTATTTGTTATAAAAAAATCATACTCTGAAATCAATTCTAATTTCTCATTTTTATTTAAAAAAGAGAAAAGGTCAATTATTGTATTAAAACTAACATTTTTAAATAGTATCCAAGGGGGAATGTGATTATGATTTTCTCTATAATATTTTGTTGGATTGTCTTTTGAAAAATGGTAAACTTTTTTTATATCGTTTAGGGTATCATTCATTTTTTTTAATCTTCCTGGATTAGAAGAATGATATTTAGTTGGATTTAAATATTCAGAAATATCAACTCCTCTATTTTTGGAAATTAGATAACTCATTTTGGTTTTAAAAATATTTTCCACATATATACTAGCTAAAAACAAAATATTTTGAAATTTTTTATCAACACTATTAAAAGTAAATATATCAATCAATTTAGTACCTGAAATAAATTTATCATTTTCCATAAAACATTCTTTATAACCATTAACTAAATCATAGTATGATATAGTTTTTAAAAGAGAAATATCTATTTTATCAGTTTCTATACTAGATAGTCCATAATTATTTATTAATTTTTTTAATTGTTCTTCATAAGTTAGAAACGGCTTATCATATGGCAATTAAATTCCCTCCTTCTTAGTAAAAAAAAAGTCTATTACTTATTAGTAACAGACTTTTCTCGACAGCCAAGAGATAAAAATCTCCTATAGCCAAGTTATCTTTTGTTACCATAAGTATACATATTTATTATATATTTGTCAAGACTTTTTTAAAATAGTTTTTTTATTTTTAAAATAATTTTTTTATTTTCTAAGTTCTTTAAGTTTATTTAAGTAATATTTTTATTATTTATTTAAAAAATCCCATTCTATAATTATTGATATATCCTCTTCTTTTATTTTATCCTCTTCATATTCGATATTTTCTTTTTTATTAATTTGTTCAAGAAAATCATTGGAATTTAATTCAAATAAAATTTTTTCTCTAAGTTCATTTTCAATATTTAGAAAGAATTGTACAGGTAATTTTTCTAAATAATCTTTTATAATATCAAATTCTTTTTTATCCTCTTCATCTTCTATTTCAGGTTGCTCTATTATAAGTTTAAACTTTTTATAAAAATATTCTACATCAGCAAAAAGAAAGGTTTGGTATTTTTTATTTTCTTTTAAAAGTATTATAGAAAATTCTAAAAAGCAATTTAATAATTTATCATCGTATTTAAAACGTTCTAATTTTATTTCTATATCATAAGGAATATATATGAATAATTCTTTTGGGGTTATTTTTAAGTAATTACAAAGGGTATTCATTGTATCAAATTGAATTCCTTTAGCATATCCAAAAGTTAAAGATGTTAGAGTAGTTCTTGAAATTCCAGTATCATTTGAAACTTGAGTTATTTTTAAATTTCTTTCAGCTAATAGTACTTTTAGATTACATTTTAACATTTAAATCACCTCTTTATTTTATTGTAATTGTACAACATATTGGTCAAAAAGTCAAAAAAAAATAAAAAAAGTGCTTGACTTTTTACAATAATTGATTATAATGTATAATATAAAACGTACAATAGTCTGGACGTTTGAAAGGATAAAAAAATAAAATGGAGGAAAAAATGAAGATAAATAAAAAGAAATTTAAAGAAAAAATGATAGAAAAATGCTTAAATAACAGAGAATTATCAAAAATTTCTGGAATTTCTGAAGGAACAATAACCAGAATAATAAACGGAGATACTGAACCAAGATTAAAAACACTTGGATTAATCGTAAAAGTTTTGAAATGTGATGTAGCAGATTTATTAGAAGAAAAATAGAAGGAGGAATAAAATGAATAATTTACAAGTAGTAGAACAAAGAGAAGTTTTAGGAAAAGAATTTAAAATTTATGGTGATTTTGAAAATCCATTATTTTTAGCAAAAGATGTGGCGGAGTGGATAGAACATTCAAAATCTGATGTAATGCTAAAATCAGTAGATGATAATGAAAAAGTCAAAGTAAATAATGTTTACGTTGATGGAAGGACAGGTGGTAATGGGATTTGGTTTTTAACAGAAGATGGGCTATATGAAGTACTAATGCAAAGTAGAAAACCAATAGCTAAAGAATTTAAAAAGGAAGTTAAGAAGATTTTAAAAACTATCAGACAAAATGGAATGTATGTTACAGAAAAATTACTAGATAATCCAGACTTAGCTATCCAAGCTTTTACAAAATTAAAAGAGGAAAGAGAGAAAAGAAAAGCTCTAGAAATAAAAATAGAGAGTGATAAACCTAAAGTTTTATTTGCAGATGCAGTAGAGACATCAAAGACAACTATTTTGATAGGAGATTTAGCAAAGATAATAAAGCAAAATGGTGTTGATATGGGGCAAAAGAGATTGTTTGCTTGGTTAAGAGAGAATGGATATCTAATTAAAAGAAAGGGAGCAGACTATAATATGCCTACTCAAAAATCTATGGAGATGAAATTATTTGAGATAAAGGAAACAGCAATAACTCATTCAGATGGACATATTTCAGTAAGTAAAACTCCAAAGGTAACAGGTAAAGGACAACAATATTTTATAAACCTATTTTTAAATCAAGAGGAGGAGAAGTAAAAGATGGAAAAATTATTAAAAAGAGAAGCTAAAAAAATAACTTTAGTTGAAGTTATGGAAATAGAATGTGAAATTGAAGATGATAGAAAACTAATGCCCAAAAGAACTATAAAAGAGTTTTGGACATTAGAGGGAAAATATATCGGGAAAATAGACCCTTTAGATGACTACTTAGCTATAGAAGAAGCAATAAAAGAATAGGCATTAGAGCTAATAAGTTCAATAGAAATATAATGAATTAAGGCATATATAAATTTTAACATATCATCAATTGTTTTATCTTCATATTTACGGATATAGTGGGTTTCATCATTACCTATCCAAGTAATAGCAGTTATAAGAGGACCTAATTTGGTGTCATCAATTTCTTTAAATATTGAACCTAAATTCATTTTCGATATTTTATTCTTATCTTTATGTTTTATATGAATAAGGTAATCTTTTACAAGAAATTCAATAGATTTTCTAAGACCGACACCTACTATTTCATTGTAATTATGACGATAAGCTTTTAAAGATTGAGTAAATATTTCAACAAATCGAGGAGAAAACTCCTTTATTTCCTCTGGAATATTTAAAGATATTTCATCTTTAGGGTAATATCCTTTGAAATATCCAATACGATAGTCCTGTGCATAAAAATAAGTATAAAAAATAAATTGTTTACAAGAAGGACATAAAAATAATACTCCAAAATTTTTTCTTTCTGTTAATTTAGATACATAAAGAATTTCTGGAACTATACCTAAATTACAATGAGGACAAATAGGCGGAAATTGAATTTTAGCAGTATTATTATTAAATTCAATATTATATAAAGCAAAAGTCATAAATATTCTCTCCTTTAAGTGATTATATTCATTATTATAACTTTTTGGAGAATGAAAAGCAAGAAGAGGAGGAAAAATAAATGATAATTAATGGACTAGAAATAGATACAGACATTGTAACTTTTTTAGATGTGTATGCTGAAGTTATTCATGAGAAAAATATCTTAATTAGTGCTAAAGATAAATTCTTAAATAATACTAGGGAAGAATTAGATGAAACAAAAAGAGTAGCTGAATGTAGATTGAGAGCAATAAAGGAACTAGAGGAAGAAATAAGGAAACTCAAAGAAGAAAATGAGAAATTAAAAAAATTTGAAGCGGCTAGTACCGAAGTAAAAAAGATAATGGATGACATAAGGGGGGAAGTAGAAGTGATGGAAATAGTAAATAAGATGATAGAAATACTAGATAGTTTTGAAATAGAGTGGGGGGGACTTAAAAAGAGATACTCTTAGAGAACTCGAGAATAATTCTACCGCAGAGAATCAAGAATTATGGGTATGTATAAGAGAGATGGCAATTTTAATGGAAAAGTATGTAGGGTAGGTGTAAAAATGCTAATTGTATTTTTAGTAATATTAGTAATAGCCGTAGTTGTTGGAGAAATTTTATACGAATGGGAGGAAAATAGAAATGGGAAGAGGAAAAAGTAGTGCAAAAAAGAAAGCTAAAAAAATTAGAGAAAAGAATGAAGCTAATCTAATAAAGATGAAAGAAATTGGAGCTCAAATAAAACAAGAGAGAGAAATAAAAGAATGGAAAACAACTCTTGTAACTAGAGCACCAAGATATATTTAAGGTGATGTTAATGAAAGAAAAAACTTATTTGTGTGACTATTGTAATTCAGAAATTATAATAACAGAAAATATTATCTGTTGTAGTAATTGTGGTTGTATCTATGATGATGTAATAGGATTACCTACACTTGAAGGAGATGAGAGTGATGACTAAGACAAATAGAATGGATATGTTTGAAATAAAAGATAATATGATGATAATCCCAAGTGATAGATTGACTATTTCAGCAGAATTGGCTGCTAGGATTATACACAGAAATGCGTCAAATGTGAGGCTAGGATTACAAAATGGACTATTTAACTGGGGAGTAGCACTTGAAAGAGCTAAGAATGAATGGACTTACTTTGTTTATACTTGTCAATTTTTGGAAGCTTTTAGAATACCATACGAAGTGGTTTTAGTAGAAAATAAAGAAGAGACCTTATAGCTGGCAACTATAAAGTCTCAAAGGTATAAATACCTCAATCAACAGTTGATGTATTATACCATATCCAGTAAAAAATTTCAATGGAGAGGATAATATGAAAAATAAGTCAAGAATATTAATATATGCAATTTCTATAATTTTAACACTGTTAGCTATGCATATAGCATACATTCAAAGAGGGTATCTAGCAATAGGCGGAGAGGTGTTACTACTTCTAATTCCTGTACTGATAGATATATGGGTGGAGGGCATAGAAGATGAGAAAAAGTAAAACTAGAAAGAAAGTAGATAAATTATTTAAAGCTACTGCAGATAAAATGAAAGACATCATTATAGATGAAGATGATTTAAAATTATTCAATTACTATTTTTACTCTGAAGGGAATCAATTTTCAGAAAGGGTAGCTGGAATAATGGGTACAGTCTCATTAAGTCTTTTAACTAAAAATTTTGAAGAAAAAAGATTGTTGTTAGCATTAGCTAAAAAACAATTAGATGAGATTTTACCAGAAATGAGAGAGGCAACAAAACCACCAGCAAGTTTAGTAGTTTTAATGAGCTTATTTGAATTAAATGAGATGCTAATAGATTATCTTAGATATGAAAATAGACTGGCAAAAGCTTTACAAGATGATAAGTTAGTTCAAAAGAATTTTGAATTTAGAGATTCACTACTAAAAAATGTTGGAAATATTATAACAGGAGACATGTGGGAAGATTTAGGTTATGACATGGTATATGCTGGAAAATTAAAAATAAAATTTGAAGAGATTTTAGCATGGATTCCTAGAGGTGTAGCAAGATTAATTAAATATAATAAACCTTTTGTAGATGTGAAACAACTAGAAATATTGGAAGAGAAAAGAGTAAGAGTATTAGAATCATTAAAAATGACTGTAGATTTTTGTGATGAAGTAAAAGAGAAAGAGTCAGTACAAGTAAATATCTTTAGAGAGATGATGAGTAGAATCTTAATGGTTAGATATGAACTCAGACACTCTTTAGAAAATGAGATAAAAGATAAAAAGGATATAAGATATCTAAAAACATTAGTGACTAAATTAGAAAAACTATTTAGCTGGCAATATAACTTAATAGAAACAGGAGATGATGGTTGTGAATGAATTAACATTGTATGGGATAAGTAAAGAAATGATAGCTATGGAAGAATTATGGGAGATGGCTATTGATGAAGAGACAGGAGAAGTAAAAGATGCAGCTTTATTAGAAGAGTTACAACAAGGAATAGAAACTACTTTAAAAGAAAAAAGTGCAGATATAGTTAAATACTATAAAAATAGAGATAGCTTGATAGAGAGTATAGATAAAGAGATAAAAAGACTTCAAGAATTAAAAAAAATAGGAGAAAAGAAGCAAGATAGTTTTAAGAACTATATAAAAATGTGTATGGAGAAAATGGGAGTTAAGAAGATAGAAACTTCTAACGGAAACATTTCATTAAGAAAGACTCCAGAGAGTGTAGAGCTAATAGATGAGGAGATTATTCCAGAGAAATTTAAAACGACAATACAATTGGAAAAAATATCTAAAACAGATATAAAGAAAGCTTTGCAAGAGGGAGAAGAAGTTCCAGGAGCAACTTTAAAAAGAGGGATGTCAATAAACATAAAATAAGAGGTGTAAAATGAAAATTTTATTTTTGGATACAGAAACAGGTGGAGTAAATCCCAAAGAGTCAGCACTCATCCAATTAAGTGGAATAGTAAGGATAGATAAAAAAGATGTAGAGGAGTTTAACTTTTTTATAAAACCTTTTGAAGGTAGTGAAGTTAATCCAAAAGCTTTAGAGGTTCAAGGGAGAACATTGAAAGAGTTAGATAGTGAAAAGTATAAATCAGAGGTAGAAACTTATTTTTACTTTAAGAAAATATTAGATAAGTACATAAATAAATATGATAAAGAGGACAAGTTTATAGTAGCAGGGTACAATGTAAAGTTTGATATAGAAATGTTACAAGCTTTATTTAAAAGACAAAATGATAATTATCTTTTCAGCTACATAAGTTCAGCAACTATAGATCCTCTACCTTGCATAGGATTTTTACAACTATGTGGAATACTTCCAGTGTTAGAAAATAATAAATTAGAAACTTGGTGTAATTATTTTGGGATTGAGTTTCAAGCACATGATAGTTTGGAAGATATAAAAGCTACAAAAGAACTTATTTTCGAAATAGCAAGTTTGATAAGGAAGTGATGAGATGGCACAAAAAGTGTTGATTTTAGGAAGTAGTGGAACTGGGAAATCTACTTCTATCAGAAATCTAAAGCCAGAGGAGACTTTTATAATAAAGACAGTGGAAAAACCATTACCTTTTAAAAAATCTGAATCTCTTTATAATTTAGAAAAGAAAAATCTTTTTGTTACTAAAAGGATAGATAGTGTGATAAAGGCTTTGGATAAGATAGAAAAAAATACAGCTATAAAAACTCTGATAATAGATGATTTTAATTATCTATTAACTTATGGGTATAAGGAAAGAGCAAAAGAAACAGGATATACAAAGTTTGAAACCCTAGCCTTTGGAATAATGGATATTTTTAATAAGTTAGATGAGATGAGAAATGACCTCATAATCTATATAATGGCTCATACCCAAAAGGACCAAGATGGAAAGTTATCTATGAAAACAATAGGAAGATTTTTAGATGAAAAAGTGGTAATAGAAGGCTTATTCTCTATGGTTATATTGGCTCTTGGTAGTGAAAGTGAATATAAGTTTACAGTTAATGGTTTAGACCCTGCTAAGACACCAATAGATATGTTTACAGAAAATGAAATAGAGAATGACTTAGTATTAATAAATAAAGCAATAAGAGAATATTTTAATTAGGAGATGATGAGAATGAACTTATGGAATAGTAATCAAGAGGATTTAACAACAGCAGTTGGAAGAGGAGAAAAAATAACTAAGAGTGGAGTATATGAATTTGAAATAAAAGAAGCATATTTAACTAACTCAAGTTCTAGTAAAGCTGTAGGAATAACATTAAATTTAGAAAACAGTGAAGGATATGCAAGAGTCACACTATGGCATAAAAAAGGAGATGGAACAGATAATAAGTTTGCTCAAAAATTATTAAATAGAATGGTATATTTATTAAAATTGAAGGTAGAAAACTTAAAAACAGAGGTTAAAAAGGTAAAAGCCTACTCTGGAGAAGAGATAAGTAGAACATATATCACTAACTTAGCTGGAAAAGAGATAGGAGTAATCCTTCAAGCTAAAAAAGATGGAGATAATATCAATTATGAGATAAAAGATTTCTTTGATATAAAAACTGAAAAAACTACTAATGAGATTTTAAACAAGACTGAGGCAACAGATGTAAAGTTCTATAGAGAGAAATTTGGAGCAACTACTCAACCAGAAGTAACAGAAAAAGAAGATAGTGTTGATGATGAAGAAGAGTTTCCATTTTAATAACAGGAAGTAGGAGGTGTACAGATGGATAAGTACACACATAAAGTGTATGGAGATGAACTGAGATTCTACTACTGTCCTATCTGTGACAAGTATGATGAGAGTAATCCTGATTTCTCTGTAAATGTAAAAACTGGTATGTACACTTGCCATAAGAGTGGAAAAGGTGGAAATATTAAAGACTTAGAAAATTGGGATTACAGACTTCCTGAAGTAAAAGAGATAAAAGAGAAGAAGAAAAATAAAGTAAATTTTTCAGACTTTTTTCAAGCAAGAGCCGATAAGCATCTAGGTGCTGATTGGCTCTCTTACTTAAAAGGAAGAGGTATATCAGAAAAAGGATTAGGAAGATTATGTAGGCTTGGTAAAAATAATAGTATGATGATACCTCTTACTAATGGTAAAGAGGTTGTAGGAATAAAATATAGAACCTTAGATAAAAAATGTAGTGCTGAAAAAGATAGTGCGACTGACTATTTTCTTAATTGGCAAAATATAAAAGATAAATCCTATTTGATTATAGTAGAAGGGGAAATAGACCTTTTAAGTGCTATAGAGGTAGGTTATGAAAATGTAGTAAGCCTTCCCTTTGGTGCTAAGAATTTAAAGTGTATAGATACCCAGAAAGAATGGATTAGTAAATTTTCTAAAATAATAATAGCTGTAGATAATGATGAGGCTGGAGAAGATGCTAAAGAGCATATTTTAGAAAAATTAGCAGGATTTGAGAGAAAACTTTTTGAAGTAAATATGAAGGAGTTCAAAGATTTTAATGAGATACTTCAAGGAGCAGGAGCAGAGGTTCTGATAGAAATTATAAAGGGAGCAACTAGAGTAGGGAGTGTATATGTTCCCTTTCATGAGGAAGAGGATGGATACTATATATGGCAAAAGGAAAACTATGTAAGAGTAACAGATTTCACAGTAAAAATTACAGGGTATTCAGATACTTATATAGTGGGAATAGTTAGAAGTAATGGAAGAGAAAGAGAGTTTAAAGCAACCAAAACAGACCTTTTAACTAAAAATGGAATCCTTGAAAATTTAGGATATTTTTTAGGAAGTGCTCAAAGTATTCCAAAATTTTGGAGTTGGTTGTTAGATGAGAGCAAAGAGGAGTATTTATTGGAGATACCACACTATGGAATTATAGATGATGGTTACTATGATGAGAGTTCCAGAGTAATTTGTACTAAGCAAGATTTAAAAATACACTCTTTGAGTTCATTAGAAGCACTTACAGAGGAGCAGTTGGAGTGGTTAGATAAAAATATCATAAAATTAAGAAGTGATGTCAATCAAAGCCTTTTAGGAATTTGCTGGGCATTAGGAAGATTTCATATAAGTGAAAGTTATCCAATATTAGAAGTTAGTGGAACTACTTCTATAGGAAAAACTGAGTATGTAGAGTTTATATCTAGGATATTGTTTGGGAATAAAGAGAATATAAAATCTTTTACTACTCTCTCAAATCATCAGATTAGAAGTTTAAGCAGTTGTTCCAATATAACTCCTTGGGTAATAGATGAGGTTAAGATAACAGGTAAAAATTTAAAAGAGAAAGCAATAGAATTATACTCAATACTTAGAGCTGTATATGATAACAAAACTATTAATCAAGGGAATATTACAGCTAAATTGACAGAGTTTAAGCTCTGTACACCTCTTATAATCTCTGGAGAGACAGAATTAAGTGATGTTTCTATAAAAAATAGAATGATTAGTACTAGTTTAAATAAAAAAAATAAAAGTTCTGATGAGATCTTTTTTACTTTGAAGCATACAGATTTATTAGAAAAATTTGGGAAATTAGCTCTACAAAGAAGATTGGATAAAGGAGCTATAGACATTCCTCTCCAAGAGGTAAAAGAATTTTTAAAAGATGTGAAAGATGAGAGACAACTTTATAATGGAAGATGTATGTTGACAGGATTAAAAGCTCTTACAGAACTAATAAAGATAGATTCAAAGATAATTACAGAGTTTGTGGAGTTTTTAAATAGAAGATTGGCAAATGAATATAATGTTGTTAGTAATTTTTTAGAGTTATTAGAATTAGTAGCTGACTCTGGTCAAGATATGAAATATTTTTATAAGGTTGATAATGGAAGACATCTAGTGAGATTTAATCTATTATATAAAGCTATAGCTGAGGAACATAATAAAACTAATAGTACTTTGGAACTATTGGATATGAGAACCTTAAAAAAACAGTTATTGGAAGAGAAATTTATTATTAATACTAGAGTATCAACAAGATTCCCAAAAGATAGTTTTTCATTAGAAACTATATCTGTAAAGGCAGATGAATTTAAGGTAGTAGATTTTATTTCATGACCACTGTGGTCAAATTTGTGGTCAAATAAAATCCTTTGAAAATATCTATAATTCTAGCTTAGAGTTGTTTGTGGTCAATGTAGTCACTTTTTACATGTGTGTTATATAAAAGTATAAAAATATTAAAAGAGATAAAAAAATATTTTTGAAAAAATTTTAGGTAGTAGTTCCACTCTTTTTTTGACCACAAACCTATAAAAAAGCTATAAAACCTAGTAAAATAGAGGGTTTTAGAGAAAAATAGTTTGACCACAAGAATGACTACAAAAAACCACAACTTATTAAATAAGTATTATAAATAAAAGGTTTGTAAATACAGATAAAAAAATAATGTTTTTGACCACCAGTTGACTACAGTTAACAAAAAGGAAAAATATATGGAGAATTTAAAATTACCAAGAGGAGCTACCTTTTTACATTTCTATTATAAAGGATTAAGTATTAATAGTAGTGAAGAGTTAGCTTTATATATAAAGTTAAATCAATGGTATTTTAATAAGATGGATGTAGAGATTCAAGAGCAATTTAGGAATATGTATAGAAATTTAAAGAAACAGGAGGCTAAAAATGTTGGAAATAATGGGATTGAATAAGGATAGAATAACGAGCTTGGAACTATTGGACCAAATAAATATTTTTAGGAAGCAAGAAGGAAATAGAGCAGAACTTCAACACAAAGATTTATTAAAAATAATTAGAAATGAGTTTGAAGAAGAGATAAACGAGGGAAAAATTTCGCTGGTTGAATATAAAGATAAAAAAGGGGAACTAAGACCTATGTATATCTTAACTTATAACCAAGCTAAGCAGGTATTATTAAGAGAAAGTAAGTTTGTAAGAAGAGCTGTGATTCATTATGTTGAGAGATTGGAAGAGGAACTTCAAAAAGATTTTATTGAAAAGTATGAGAGACAACTATTAGGTTTTGATGAGTTGGTAAAGAGAAATGAAGAGTTAGAATATAACAATGGAAATGGAAAATATTATAAGAGTATATATAATATCAAATGGTGGAAAGATTACTTTATCTTAGATAAAAAAGGATTAGGAAGAAAACTTACTGAGGAGCTAATCAGATTGTCTGGAGAACTCAATATTGCTTATGATGGAATTTATCCTACTTTTTCAAATAATGAAGTTCTAGTTTTTCATGTAAAAACTTATGAGGAATTTAAAAAGAGATTGATAAATGATACAGAGTTTAGAATATTACCTGTATATAGAAAAAGATTTTAGGGGGAGATATGGCTAAGAAGATAGACCCTAATGAATATGTAGGGAAAGAATTTCAAAATAAAAAGGGAGAGGCTTATATAGTTGAGAAGTATCTCTTCAAAGAAAAAAATAATCATTGTTTTGATATAAAGTTTAAGAATGGAAATATCCAAATGGCAACTCTTAATCAAATTCGAGCAGGAACTTGCTTGGATTTAGTAGAGAGAAAGAAACAGAAAAGATTGGATACTGAAAGAAAATTAAAAGAGAGAAATAAGTTAGTAGCTAAAACTAAAAAAACTTGTGTTATTCCAGAGGGATTAGATGAGAAAAATATACTGGCAATAGACTTATCAACTACTTCTACTGGGATAGCATATTCTAAGAATGGAGTAATAGTTAGGTGGAAAACTATTAAATCAAGTCTAGAAGATTTTAGGGATAGAGGATTAGAGATAGTAGGGGAACTCACAAATATCTTAGAAAAAGGTATGATAGATATGATAATACTAGAGGATATTTATCTAGGCTTAAATTCTAATGTATTAACTATGCTTAGTGAAATAAGAGGAATGTTAACCTATCATATAAAGAGATTGAATCTGGAGTTACTGTTAGTTCCAGCAGTATTTTGGAAAAATAGAGTGGGGGAAGTTCCAATTCATAGAGAAGAACAGAAAAAATACATGATGGAAAGGTTTAAGGAATTGACAGGAGTAGAAGCAGATAGTGATGATGCAGCAGATGCTTATATGATGTTGTGGGCTTGCTTGCATAAGGAAGAAGTAAAAGAGACTTTATGGAATAGTGAGGAGATATAATAAAATTATAAAGTACATTGGCAATTAAATAGAAACCTAAAAAGTATTTTTGGAGTTAATAGAGTATAACAAAAATATCTTGACAGTCGTTCTGTCTTGTGTTAAGATTACAACAGAACGACAAAGGAGAAATTATGGAGAAAAGAATTTTAAAAGTTTCTTTTTTTAAAAGTGGTTCTGGAAGTATTTCCCCCAAATTAAATTTACCTAAAACTTTTCTTGATAAAATAGGAGTTAATCAAGAAGAAAGAGAAGTAGAGGTAGAAGTTAATGAGGAAACACAAGAAATTACCATAAGAAAAAAGAAATAAAAAAACTCCTATTAGTTCCCTTACGAGTTCCAATAGGAGTTATACAGTATAATACTGTCAGCAACTTTATTATACTGTATTAACTCCAAAAATACAACATTTTTAGGAGGATTTAATGAATATTTTAAAAATTGAGGAAGTTAAAATTAAAGCAGATGAGTTAAAAAGTTTAATCTTAATGTTAGAACAAGCTATCTTTTGTGGTAGTTTTGATGTAAAAGAATATGAGTGGGGATTTAATCATATTTTTAATCAAAGTTGTAATTTAGTTAATAACTTGCAAGCTCTTATTGATGAAGAAAGAAATCAAAAATTAGAGGAGAAAAAAGATGGATTTAATAACTAAAGACAGAATAACAAGTTTAGAACTTTTAGAACAAATAAATTTATTTAGAAAACAAGAAGGGAAGAAAAAAGACCTTAGACACGATACTTTGAGAGACATTATAAAAGATGAGTTTGAAGAAGAAATACTATTCCAAAAAATTTTGGAAAAGTCTATAAGTTCAAATGGAGGAAGACCTATAAAGAGTTTTGAACTAACTCTTAACCAAGCTAAACAGGTATTAATGAGAGAAAGCAAATTTGTAAGAAGGGCTGTAATTCATTATATTGAAAGATTAGAAAATGCTTTAAAGTTCAATAAATCTCAAAAGGAACAATTACTTTTGGAATTAGAAAAACCATTAGAAAGGCTTGGAAGTATTTTTAATATAAATCTTCAGAGTATAGGTTATGAAAATTTATCAAATTTTAAACAAAGTATAGATAAATATTTAGAATGTGAGAAAGACAAAGAAAAAGAATTGATAAAAGCAAGTATAGAAGCTTACCATATATTTAATTTGAATAATGAAAAAGAGATTGAAACAGAAAAGTTTATTGAGAAACTTAATTTATATATTCAACATTTAAGAATGATGAATTTATTTAATGAAAAAATAGAAGAAATAGTAAGAATTGATAAAAAATACCCTCTATAGAAATAGAGGGTATAATTTATTTTAAATAAGGAGAAAGTTGAGAAATAATTTTTTCACCATTTAGAAAATAAAAACTAAAATTAATATCTTTTAAAATAAGTTTTTTAAAAGAGAAATATTCTTTTTCAGTAATAATTTTATGGGAATAAACATCTAAGAATATATCAATCTTTTCATTTAAAATATTAATATAGTTAATTGTAACAAAAGCTTTTAAAGAAATTTCAAAATCAGGATTATAATAAGAGCTTGCTATATAACTGGATATTAAATCAGAAAAAACTTTATAATTATGAGTAGTTCCTATATAAGTTTCAATAGTACCATGTTTTTTATTAGTATTAATTATTACATTTGAAAAATCACTAATTGGAATTAAAGTTAATTTTGATTTTTTCTTATTTTCAATAGAAATATAAACTTCTAAATTAGAGGTATAATTTTTATAAAGAGAGTCTAAATTAGAGTTTTCTATTAGAATACCAGCAGTTGTATTATTATGATGATTGATTGAAGCAGAAAAGTTTGGTTCAGTTTGCCATAATGCTAGTTTATTACTAAGTTCAGATTGTTTATTGGAGTTAATAGCTATGATAAACATAGAAATACTTATAATAAGGTTTGTAAAAAGAAAAAATACTTCAATAAATATTTTATATTTTGTTAAAAATTTTTTTAATTTTACCATTTAATCATCTCCTTTATTATTTAATTATATAAATAAGATTGAAAAGAATCAATATTAAAAAAAATAACTTAGAAAGGATAAATATGAATAGTGAAGAGTTTTTAAAAAAAGGATGTAGACTTAAATTAGAGATTGAATCTAAAAAAGAGGTTTTAGAAGAGTTGAAAACCAATTTAGATGGACTTCAAGCTATTAAAGTTTCTGAAAAAGTTCAAGGTGGACAGATACCAAGTGATGCTAATATGGTTAACAGGCTATCTAGAGTGATGGAAATGGAAAAAGAGTTAGCAGAACTATTTGATGTTCAGGTAGAACTTAGTAGGAATATAGACAAAATTAAAGACTATAAAGAAAAATCTGTGTTGAGGTATAGATATATCTTAGATTTGAGTTGGAAACAGATAGCAGATAAAACAGGATATTCTTTACCACAAGTATATAATTATCATAAAAGTGGACTAACAAAATTAAAAAAGATAGTAAATTATAGTAAAATAGAGTAAATTATAGCAAACTATAGTTTAGAAATATGCTATACTATATAGTGTGGAGTGAATGAAATCTTATAAAAGTCTTCTTTTTGTGAGAGAGTAGAGAGTCAGAAAAACTGGCTCTCTAAAATAAAAGATATTGTAAGAGGTAGATGTAAGAGCTATCTCTTTTTTATTTGAAGATTATAGCTTTTTGTGATATAATAATAAAAACATTCTAAAAAGAAAGGTGAAAAAGTAGTTATGGAATTTAAACACTTAAATCTAAAAAGTGATAAAATTAACAATGAAATAAAAAACTATTTTAAAACTAGGACAAAAGAAAATATAAATATACAAGAAGAAAATAAAAAAGGTTTTAAAAAAATAACTGTTTCTATAGAAAATGAAAGAGATTACTGCTTTGATATCTTTGATAGTAAGAAAGGGCATAGCTTAAGATTTGGATGTTATAAAAATACTCCAGAAGAGATTGAAAAAATCTTTAATCCTTTAGGAAACTGGTTAATAGAAAATGCTTCTTATGGATTATCTCAAAAAAGTTTTAGTTTAAAAATGGAGATATCTACGTTAGAAACTTTAATTTCGTTTTTAGAAGAAAATGATATCACTATAGAAATGGAAGAGCAAATAAATAAAAAGATTTATAAACTTAGTTCAAAAGTAGATAAAATAAAAACAACAGTAACTTATTACAATACTGATAGATTATTAATTCAAGGAAAGCCAGGATATTGTTACTGGTTTATTTTTACATTATTAATAAAATTTGATTTAATAGATAATGTAATAGAAAAAGATATTTTAATGAGAACTTTTGATTTGGAGAAAACACAAGATTTTGTGACTAAGAGAGAGGAGTTATTAAATTTTTTACAAGAAGATTGTAAGAAAATGTATGAAAGTTTTTTAATGATAGAAAGTAATTGTCAAAATATGGAGTTAGCAGATTATTCTATTTTATGCTATTATCCTTTAAGAATTTCAGAAGCTGTATTAAAAAACTTTATTGAAAATAAATTAAAACCTTCAGAAGATTTTGAGTTAGATGGAAAAAGCTTTAAATTTGTTGATATAAATGATACAAATAATGTTATAAAAATATTTGATCATCAGCAAAAGCTGAATTCTGGAATAACAACAACTGTATATATAAAAGATGCAATTGAAGATTTATATTTACATTTTTATACTAATAGACATGGTCTTTTTCACACAGAAACAGATGGCTTAAGTAGATGCATAGAAACTAAAGAAGAAGCTAACAAAATAAATGAAAAAGCATTTCAATATATGGAAAATTTATTAAAATGTCAATAAGAGTTTGGAAAGGAGAATAATGTGGAAAAATTTATTTCAGAAAAATTAAATAATTTTTCGAAGTATAGTTATATTTTTTATTCTACATCTTTTGAAAGCTCAGCTAATGATAAAATTTCAATTTTAAAAATATTAAAAGAAAAAAAGATAGATAAGGGATATATTGTCTTGGATTTATTACTCTCAAAAGGGAATAATTTTAATAGATTTGTAGAAATATATGTAGAAAATACCAAAATACAAAAAATTCAACTTTTGAAAGAAGTAGATAATGAGATAAAAAATATTAGTTTTGAATTTTATTTAAAAAATAAATATTTATTAAATAGAAAAACTAGTATATTTAATTTTGAAAAAATTTTGTTTTGAGAATCAATAAAATGGTTCTCTTTTTTATTATTCAAAAATAGGAGGTGATAATAGTATGGCTTCAATATCTGAAAAACAAAGAAGGTTTGCAGACTACTTTATTGAAACAGGAAATCTATATCAATCAGCAATTAAAGCTGGATATAGTAAAAACTATGCAAAGGCTCAAGCACATAAATTGTTGGAAAATGTCGGTATAAAAAACTACGTTGATGAAAGATTAAAAGAATTAGAAGAGAAAAGAGTGGCTTCAGCTACTGAAGTGATGCAATTATTAACCTCAGCTATGAGAGGAGAACTGGATGAGGAAGTAGTAGTTGTAGAAAGTATTGGAGATTATTGCTCTGAAGCTAGAGTAGTAAAAAAGAAAATAGGATTAAAAGATAGAATAAAAGCTGCTGAACTTATTGGAAAAAGACATAGATTATTTACTGATAAAATCCAAGTAGATGGATTAGTTCCAGTAATGATAACAGGGGAGGATGAAATTGAAGATTAAGAAAGTAAGCCTACCCAAACTTATTGGAAAAGGATATAAAGATTATTGGAATTTTACTGGAAGATACAGAGTATGTAAAGGATCCAGAGCGTCTAAAAAAAGTAAAACAACAGCTTTAAATTTTATCTATAGACTTATGAAATATCCTGGAGCTAATCTGCTTGTAGTAAGAAAAGTATTTAGAACTTTAAAAGATAGTGCCTATACAGATTTAAGATGGGCAATTAGACAATTACAGGTTGATGATTATTGGGATTATAAAGAAAGTCCTTTAGAACTTATATATAAACCTACTGGACAAAAAGTATTATTCAGAGGGCTGGATGAACCTATGAAATTAACTTCCATAACAGTTGATGTAGGTTCATTGTGTTGGTGTTGGATAGAGGAATCTTATGAGATAACGAAAGAATCTGACTTTAATATGCTAGATGAATCTATTAGAGGACAAGTAAATGGAGATTTATTCAAGCAGATAACTTTAACTCTTAACCCTTGGAATGAAGGGCATTGGATAAAGAAAAGATTTTTTGATGCAGAACCTTGTGATGATATTCTAGCTAAAACTACTAATTATCTTTGTAATGAATTTTTAGATGAATCAGACTTGAGATTATTTGAAAGAATGAAAGCTGAAAATCCTAGAAGATATAGAGTAGCAGGATTAGGAGAATGGGGAATATCAGAAGGGCTTATATATGAGAATTGGGAAGAGAAAGAATTTGATATACAAGAAATTTTAAATAACATACCTGATATAGAGAGCAGTTTTGGGTTAGACTTTGGTTATACCAATGACCCTACTGCTCTTTTTTGTGGGCTAATTTCATTAAGTAGAAAAGAGATATATGTTTTTGATGAGCTTTATAAAAAAGCTTTAACTAATAGAATGATTGCTGATGAGATTACTAGTATGGGAAAAGCTAAAGAAAAAATAGTAGCTGATAGTGCAGAACCTAAGAGTATAGATGAGTTGTATGACTATGGATTATATAGAGTTATCCCAGCAAGAAAAGGAAAAGATAGTATAAATAATGGTATTCAATTTATTCAAGGATTTAAAATTATAATTCATCCAAGGTGTACTAATTTCTTAACTGAGATAAGTAACTACACTTGGGCTAAAGATAAATTTGATAAACCTATAAATAAACCTATAGATGATTTTAACCACTTAATGGATGCTATGAGATATGCATTGGAAGGATTTATTGAAGGAGATACATTTAGTTTTGATTAATGAGGAGGTGGAATAGTGTTAGGATGGCTTAGAAGTAAACTGTATAGAGATAAAGTTGAGAAAGGATCTGATAAAGATGTTAGATATTTAGAATACATAGTTGAAAGATTTTTACACAGTAAAAAAAGATTAGATATGATTACTGGAGAAAGATATTACCTAGGACACCATGATATTCTGTGGACCAAAAGAGAAGTTATAGGAGAAGATGGTAGATTAACTGAAGTTGATAACTTGCCAAATAACAAAAGAATAGATAACCAATATGAAAAGCTAGTAGACCAAAAGGTAAATTATTTATTGGGAAAACCACTTACCTTTCAAACTGATAATAGAGTATACCAAGAGCAACTAGAAAAAGTATTTGGACTAGAGTTTCATAGAACTATTAAAAATATGGGAGAAGATGCATTAAATGGGGGAATAGCTTGGATATATCCTCACTATAATGATAAAGGAGAGTTTGTATTTAAGAGATTTGAGCCTTGTCAAATACTACCAGTATGGAAAGATGAGGGACATACAGATTTAGAATTTGTAATTAGAATTTATACCATTCAAGAATGGACAGGTTCAATGCTAGAAGATGTAGAGATAGTAGATGTTTACAGCTTAGCTGGAATAGATAGATATAAATATCATTATGGAGCTTTGAAATATGACTCACATCATAACTATTTCAATATAGGAGAAGAGCAATTTAACTGGGATAGATTACCAGTAATTCCTTTTAAATATAACTTGCTTGAAAAACCTTTAATATTAAGAGTGAAAAACTTACAAGATGGAATTAATAAAGCTATTTCAAACTTTGAAAATAACTTAGATGAAAATCCTAGAAACTGTATCTTAATACTGAAAAACTATGATGGACAGAAACTAGGAGAGTTTAGAAAGAATTTATCTACCTATGGAGCTGTAAAAGTTAGAAATGATGGTGGAGTAGAAAAACTTACTGTTGAACTTAATGCTCAAAACTATAAGGATATTATAAAAATATTCAAAGATGCATTAATAGAAAATGGTAGAGGATTTAATGCTAAAGATGATAGATTAGGAAGTAATCCAAATGAAATGAATATTCAATCTATGTATGCTGATATAGATTTAGATGCTACTGGAATGGAAGTAGAGTTTAGAAGTGGATTAGAGAAATTACTATATTTTGTTAATGCGTATTTTAGTCACATGGGATTTGGAGATTTTGAGAATGAGAAAGTGAATATCATATTCAATAAAGATATCCTGGTAAATGAATCTCAAACTATAGCTAACTGTAAAGCTTCAGTTGGAATAATTTCTGATGAAACTATTATAGCTCAACACCCATGGATAAAAAATCCTGTAGAAGAGTTAGAAAAAATTAAAAAGCAAAAAGAAAAAGAGTTAGATACTTATGGAGGAGCATTTGGGAATAACAAAAATCCAGATGATGTAGATGAGTAGTTACTGGGCTGATAGATTTATATCAGAAGAGGAGAGAAGAGATAGAGATAATAGAAGGTATTATTTAACTATTGAGAAAGAATATAATAAGGCTTTGGCTGGTATAGAGAAAGATATTGAGTATTGGTTAGGGAGAATAGCTAAGAATAATGATATCAGCCTCTCAGGAGCTAAGGAGTTATTATCTAAAAAAGAATTACAAGAGTTTAAATGGACAGTAGAAGAGTATATCAAAAAAGGAGAAGAGAATGGAGTATCTGACCAATGGCTAAAGCAGTTAGAAAATGCTTCAGCTAGGGTACATATTCAAAGGTTAGAAGCTCTTAAAATTCAAATACAAGATAGAATTGAAAATATGTACACTACTAGAGATAAAAGTATGGAAGATTACCTATGCAGAGTATATAAAGATACATACTACCATACAGTCTTTGAAATTGATAAGGGAACAGGAAGTATTCAATCTAGTTTTAATAAATTGGATGATAGAAAAGTATCTCAAATAATACACAAACCGTGGGCAATAGATGGGAAAGACTTTTCTACAAGGATATGGGAAGATAAAGCTAATCTAGTAAATACTCTTCATACAGGACTTACTCAATCAATTATAAGAGGTGGAAATCTTGATGATATAGTTAATGATATATCTCAATTTGTAAGTTCTAAGATAAAAAATAAAAAGTATGTAGCAAGTAGATTAGTTACAACTGAGAGTGCCGCTTATGCATCTAAAGCACAAGAGCAAGCTTATAAAGATTTATCTGTAGATAAATATGAAATATTAGCCACTTTAGACCTACATACTTCCGATATATGTCAAGATTTAGATGGAAAGATATTTAATAGGAAAGATTATCAAGTAGGAGTAACAGCACCGCCTTTTCATCCTAATTGTAGAACAGTTACAGTTCCTTGGTTTCCAGATGACGTAGATACTGGAGAAAGAGCAGCAAGAGGAAAAGATGGAAAAGTGGGATATATTCCTCAAAATATGACTTATAAAGAGTGGTATAACAAATATGTAGAGCAAAAATTTGAAGAAGATGGTATAATAGAATTAGAAGAAATCAATATAAAATTGGGAGAATTAGAAAAAGATTTAAGAGAGATTCATTCTAAAGAAATAAAAAGAATTTTGAGTAAAGCTCCTAAAAATATTCAAAAGATATGGAATCGTTATGCTGATGAATTTAAATTTGCAAATACTAAGCATAAAGGAACTGCAAATTATTCAACATATAAAAATGCAGTTAGTTTAAATCTAGAAAAAGTAATGAGAGATAATAAATATGATTTTGGAGAAGGAAGAGGCCCAGAGATTTCAGAAAAAGCATATGGTACTTTTTTCCATGAATTTGGGCATAATATTTCTGCTTTGATTTCTAGAGATAAAGGTGTGAAATATTATGATTATTCAGATATATTTGAAAGTAAAAAATATATGAATAAAAAAGGTTCTGGATATATGCTATCAGAAATGTTAAAAGAAGAGGCAGATGAGAAAATAAAAGCACTTGCTAAAGAAAAAGGCATAAAAAAATCAGAAGCTTATTGGGTAATGAGTTCAAATTTAAGAAAAATGACAGCATTAGAAAGTGGCGATATTTCAGATATATTTAGTGGATGTACAAAAAATAGAAGTGTGGGATATTTTAAACACGATACTGGATATTGGAGATACACTAATGTTGGTGTTGAAGCTTTTGCAGAAATGTTTGATGCTACTATTAATAATCCCGATTCTTTAAAAAGAATAAAGGAATATTTCCCAAAATCATATGATATATTTTTAGAAATGTTAGATAGTGTGGAGGTAGATTAGTATGAGAACTGTTAAAGAAATATTTAATGATTATGAGAAGAAATTTAATGAAACAATAGCTATACCAAGGACTTGTCAAGATATAGAAGAATTTTTAGAGGAAGTTGAAAAATGTATAAAAGAAAATCGTAAAATAGATGAGGATAAATGGTATGGAGAGCACGAAGAAGGAGTTTTATATTAAAATTTATTGATTATTAAGCACTTAGAGAAATCTAGGTGCTTTTTTAATACAAAAATATAAGGAGTGATAGAGATGAGAAAACAATTTCTAGTAACTGAAGTTGTAGAAGTAGAGGAAATGAGTTTAGCTAACTATTATGAAAGTGAAGGGCTTGGAAATGGAGAAACTTCGCAAGAAAGAGTTTATAGGATATTTCACAAAGATGGGAGAACAAGCATGTGCCCTAAAGATATCTTTTTAAGAAAAGCATATGAGATAGAAAATAATAGTATTCCAGACGAGTTAGTAGAGGAATTTATCACAGAAAAAAATATCTATACAAAAATTATGTTTGGTAAGAAAACTACTGTACTAGAGTATAAACTAGCTAATGGATTTACTGGTATAGAATCAACTTCTAGTGTAGATGACAAAAACTATTCAGAGGAAATAGGAGCTAAAATTCTATTAAATAGAGTTAAAAATCAGATATGGTATGGACTTGGATTTGCTTTAGGGATGGCAAATATAAAAGTAGAGGTGTAAAATGGGAGAAATTTTTGCTTTTATAAATCACGAAAGATGGTACAAAATAGGGCAAGGAGCTTATGCTAGTGGTATTCCTTGCTCTTTTTTATATAGAACTAAAAGGAGATGAGAGAAATGACACCAGCAGGATATTTATTTATAGGAACTATAGGAGGAGCAGTTATAGGTTTTATTTGTGGAGCTCTAAGAGAAAGAAAAGGTAAAAATAAAAAATACATTTTCTGGGGACCAGATATCAAAAAGGAGGAGAAATAAATGACTAAAGAACAATTAATAGTATTAGGACTCGGAGAGGAACTAGCTATAAAAGTAGCTGGAGAATCTAAAAAAGAGTTAGAAGGATATGTAGAAAGAGCTAAATATTTAGAGCTAGAAACTGAAAAAAATCAACTAGCTGAGAGTAATAAGTCATTAACTAAAAATTTAGAGGAGGTGAAAAAAAATGTAGGAGATAATGAGGAACTTAAAAAGCAAATATCAGATATGCAAGAAGCTCAAAAAGCTAAAGACAAAGAGTATGCTGATAATATAGAAAAAATTAGATTAGATAATGCTTTAGATATAGCACTAATGAGTGCAGGAGCTAAAAATAATAAAGCAGTAAAAGCATTATTAAATTTAGATGGAGCAAAAATAGGAGAAGATGGGAAAGTTGTAGGATTAGATGAGCAATTAAAAGCTTTAAAATCAGCAGCTGACTCATCTTTTTTATTTGAAGTAACACAAACACCTAAAGGTGGAAATCCAGCGGGAAATCCTGAAAAGAAAATAAATTTCAATGAGATGACTTATTCTCAAATGGAAAAATATTTAGCAGAAAATCCAGGAGTAAAAATAGATTAAGGAGTGATGAAAAATGTCAAAATTTAATGAAAAAACATTTAATGGAGAAGCATTTGGTAAGTATGTAGATAGAATACCAAATCTAAAAAGAAATGAACTTTTAAAATCAAGAGCATTAAAAAGAAATGCTCAAATAGCTGAAGCATTTAGTTCTCAAACAGGTACAGGATATGCTATTATTCCATTCTTTGGAAATTTAGGTGGAGTACCTGTAAACTATGATGGTAAGACTAATATTGATTCTGAAACTACAGATACGTATGAAAGAGGAGTAGTTGTTACTGGAAGAGCTAAAGCTTGGACAGAAGATGACTTTTCTTATGACATTACTGGTGGAGTAGATTTTATGGACAATGTAGCGGCACAAGTAGCTGAATATTGGGCTGGAATAGACCAAGAAACTCTATTAGCGGTTTTACAAGGAATATTCTCAATGACTGGAGCTGACAACTTAAAATTTGTAAATGGGCATACTTTAGATATAAGTAAAGAAGCCTTTAGCAAAGGATATGTATCAGCTACTACTTTAAATTCGGCAGCACAAAAAGCTTGTGGAGATAATAAATCAAAATTTTCTCTAATAGTAATGCACTCAAGTGTAGCTACTAATCTTGAAAACTTAAAATTATTATCTTATTTAAAATTTACAGATAAAGATGGAATAGAAAGAGAGTTAAACCTAGCAACTTGGAATGGAAGATTAGTATTAGTTGATGATTCTATGCCTGTATCATTGATTGATTCTTTATATGTAAGATGTAATTCAACAGATGTAGGAGCTTTAAAAGTAACTACGGCTGGGGAAGGATTAGGAGAAGTAGCTTTAACAACAGTTCAAGAAGATATTTCAGATATTAAAGAAAATGAGTATGTACAACATATTCAAAATGAAGCTATATACACTTCATACTTATTAGGGGAAGGAGCAATAGACTATGAAAATATAGGAGCTAAAGTACCATCTGAAATGTCAAGAGACCCTAAAACAAATGGTGGGCAAACTACTCTTTACTCAAGACAAAGAAAAGTATTTGCACCATATGGAATCTCTTATACTAAATCATCTCAAGCTTCATTATCTCCGACTGATGATGAACTAAAAACAGGAGCTAACTGGGAGTTAGTAAATAATAAATCTACATCTAAGAAAAAATATATAGAACATAAGGCTATCCCTATTGCTAGAATCATCTCAAGAGGATAGTGATTATTATGGCACTATATGATGATATTGTTAATAGACTAGGTATGTTTAATTGTGAAGTAGCTGAAGAGCAAGAGAAAACTATACAATACCTCATTAAAAAGACTTTGAGTAGTATTAATAATTACACTAATCAAAATTACGATGGGGAAAATATGCCTTATGGAATTTATTATATAGTTGTGGATAAAGTTGCAGGGGAGTATCTTTCATCCAAAAGAATTACTGGAGATTTAGAGGGGTATGATTTTACTCCTCTAATTAAAGATATTCAAGAAGGAGATACTAAAATAGGTTATTCTGCTTCTCTTTCTCAAGCTGATTTAATAGATAAAGCTATTGATTTTTTAATTAATGGTAAAGATGAGGAACTTATTAAGTATAGGAGATTAGCATGGTAAGAAAAAATCCTTTAGAAATACTTTATACTGATAGATGTGATATTTACAGCTGGGAGTCAGTAAAAGACCCCATAACAAAAGTTACAGAATCTAAAAAAGTTCCAAAGTATGAAAGTATACCTTGTAGAATATCATTTAAGACTATATCTGCTGTAAATCAAAGTACTTACGAACCTATTCTTATTCAAATAGTAAAACTCTTTCTTTCAAAAGATATAGAAGTTAGTGCTGGATCTGAAATAGTAGTCTATAGATCTGGAAAAGTTTTCCAATATAAATGTTCTGGAATGCCTGCTAAATACTCAAGTCATCAAGAAATTATATTACTTAATGCAGAGGAGCATGCTTAATGGGAAGAGCTGTAAGAGTTAATATAAAGGGGCTGATAGAGTTAAAACAAAACTTAGTAGAGCAACAGAAACAGATGGATGACTACCTAAGACTATTAGCAAGTGATATAGCAGCTTTATTACTCAGAAAAGTTATTAAAAGAACTCCAGTAGGAGTTTACCCCCACAAAACAGGTGGAAACTTGAGAAGAGGTTGGACTGTTGGAGAAGTTGTTAAAACTAATAATGGGTATAAAGTAGAAGTGATTAACTCTGTAGAATATGCATCTTATGTTGAGTACGGCCACAGAACTAGAAATCATAAAGGGTGGGTTCCAGGTAGATTTATGCTAACTATATCAGAGAATGAAATAAGAGATAATTTAGAAAGTATTATCCAGAAAAGATTAAAAGTAATTTTGGAGAAGATGAAAAATGCTTAAAAAATTAATAATAGCTATAAATACAGCCTTAGAGAAAGTAAACTCTGAGGCTGAAATTTATATAGAGGAAATTCCACAAGGCTTTAAAGAGCCGTGTTTTTGTGTACAAGTATTAAACCCTAATGAGAAACAATTATTAGGAGAAAGATATTTAAGAACCTATAATTTTTGTATTCAATACTTCCCTAAAAAAGGATTATGGGAAAATGCAGAAATAGCAGAGTTATTACACAGAGCTTTAAATCAAATAGATTTAGGAAATGGGGATTCTGTAAGAGGAATAAATCGTAGATATGAGATAGTAGATAAGAGATTACTATACTTTGTTACCTATAAGCTACATGTAAGAGATGTAGATATGGATGACAACTACATGGGAGAATTATCACTTAGAGGAGGAGTGAAGTAAAGATGTCTAAAGAAAAAATAGAGAAAAAAGAAGCAATAAAGACTACTGAATCAAAGTATTCAAAAGAGCAACTATTGAAAAGTAAAAGATATTCTAACAGAAAAGACTTATTAGGAGTTTTACTAGCTGATGAGAAGGAATATTCTTTTACTGAAGTAGATGCAGAAATAGAAAAATTTATGAAAAGAGGTGTTAAGTAATGGCTAATGGTGGAGGAACTTTTTTAAGTTACAATAAGGTTATACCTGGAGCATATATCAACTTTATAAGTGCAGCAAAAGCAACAGTCAATGTATCTGATAGAGGATTTGCAGCTATTGCTATGGAATTAGATTGGGGAGTAGAAGGAGAAATTTTTAGAGTAGAAAATGGAGATTTTCAAACCAATACTTTAAAAATATTTGGATATGATTACACCCATGAAAAAATGAAACCTTTAAGAGATCTATTTGCTAAGGCTAAAACAGTGTTCATGTATAGACTTAATGGTGGAGGAGTAAAGGCTACAAATGAATATGCTACAGCTAAACATTCAGGGACTAGAGGAAATGACATCACTATAATAGTTAAAACTAATGTGGATGAAGAAGAGAAAAAAGACGTAATAACTTCAATAGATGGATATGTGGTAGATCTACAAACAGTAACTACTTCAGCGGAATTGAAATCAAATGATTTTGTTGATTTTAAAACTTCAGAACTAACTCTAACATCAGGAGCTAAATTAACTTCAGGAACAAATCTGTCAGAAGTTACTGGAACTCAACATCAAGCTTTCTTGGATCTCTTAGAATCATATAGTTTTAATATAGTTGGATGTACTGCTAAAGATTCTATCATTCAAAAGCTATATATCAACTGGACTAAGAGAATGAGAGATGAAGTTGGGGTTAAATTCCAGTGTATAGTATATAGAGAGGATGCTGACTATGAAGGTGTTATCAATATACAAAATAAGGTTTTAGATGAAGGTGTTCCTGAAAATGCTTTAGTATACTGGTTAACTGGAGCGGAAGCAAGTTGTCTTGTAAATGCAAGTTTAACAAATACTAAGTATGATGGAGAGTATACTATTGATACTAAATATACTCAATCTCAATTAGAAACAGGGATAAAAGCAGGGCAATTATTATTCCATAATAACGCTGGAGAACCTTATGTCTTGACTGATATAAACTCTTTAACAACTATTACAGTAGAAAAAGGAGAAGATTTTACATCTAACCAAGTTGTAAGAGTATTAGACCAAATAGGAAATGATATAGCTTTACTTTTCAATAAAAAACATTTAGGACACACTAGAAACAACGAAAGTGGTAGAGAAGCTCTTTGGAAAGATATAGTGGCTCATCATGAAGAGTTAGAAAGAATACAAGCCTTAGAAAATTTTGACCCTAAAGCAGTAACAGTGGAAAAAGGACCTACTAAAAAATCAGTGATAGTTAACGACCCAGTTACACCAGTAGCTTGTATGGAAATACTTTATATGACTGTAGTGGTAATGTAGAAAGGAGAGGATATAAATGGCGGATGGAAAATTAACAATGCTTAGTAAAGATGCAATAGCTGGAGTGTGGGGAGAATGTTATGCCACTATTGATGGCACTAGATACAATATAATGACAGCTATTAAATTTGAAGCTAAATATACTAAAAATAAGTCTAAGTTACCTATTCTAGGTAGAGTTAATAAAGGAAATAAAGCTACTTCAGCAGAAGGTACTGGAACTATGACAATGTATTATAACTCTAGTGTTATGAGAGAATTATTAGAAAAATATCAAAATACAGGAGAAGATATATATTTTGATATTGAAGTAGCTAATGAAGATCCAAACTCAGCAGCTGGTAGACAATCAGTATTAATACAAGGATGTAACCTTGATGGTGGGGTTATAGGGCAGTTTGATGCAAATGGAGAGTATCTAGAAGAGGAAGTATCTTTTACTTTTGAAAAATGGGTACTTAATAAAAAGTTTAATGTCTTAGATGGAATGATGTAGGAGGAATTTCAATGAGTATAGAATTATTTTTTAAAAAGCCTGAAATGGTAACTAAAGATGTGGTAGTAGGAGATAGATTTGTGGATGGAGAGGGAAAACCTGTAGCTTTTAAAATAAAAACTATCACTGCTAAAGATGATCAAACTTTAAAGAATGCTTGTACTACAGTAGATATGAAAACTAAGGTACCAAAGACAGATATGGGGAAATACCAAGCTATGCTATGTGCTGCTTGTGTAGTTTATCCTGATTTAGGTAGTGCAGAATTACAAGATAGTTATGGAGTGAAAAATAAGCCTGATTTATTATCAGAAATGTTATTACCTGGAGAGTTGGCAACATTGATGGAAGAAGTGGCACAACTAAATGGTTTTAAACCTGTGAGAGAACTAATTGATGAAGCAAAAAACTAATAAAAGCAAACGATTATGAGGCGAATATACTTCATATTTGTTTGCAAAAATTAAAAATTAGACCTATGGAATATTTAAATATGTCTGTAGAAGAAAAAGCTTTCATCTGTGCATCCATAGAGGTTTACAGTGAAAATAAGAAAAAAGATAGCACTTAGCTTTTACTAGGTGCTTTTCTTTTTAGAAAGGGGGGTGGATAGAGTGGCAACAATAGAAAGTTCAATAATGTTGATGGATGGCATGAGTAGACCTCTTAATAATATTGTTGGAGCAATAGAAACTACTATCAATGCTCTTAATGGTATCAATAATACTGATGTTAATATTGATACTAGTAGATTGTCCAGTGCTAGCCAAATGATAGCTAATGCTGGAGCAGATCTCTTAGCTTATCAAGAAAGATTACAAAATCAAATAAATAAAAATACATCGGCTCAGCAAAGATTTAATGAAACTTTGAGAATGAGGAATGCTGGTTCTACTGGGCCACAAGTATTTGGTTGGAATAGTTCTCAGAATATGCAAGTATTCACATCTCTAGGAACTCAGAGATATAGGCAAGAACTGAATGATTTAAACTCTATGTTAAATAGAATGAGTGGAATAAATATCTCATCTAGTTTTAGGATAAATAGTAGTGCTGCGTCAGATATAGAAAATATCAATCAAAGAATAGAAGCTTTAAAAGAGAATATGAAAGCTTTATCTACTAATAATTTAGGACTTTCTACAGAACAAAGTAATGCAAGACTTGAAAGAATGAGAGCTCAATTATCAATTATATTACAAGTTCAAAATAATTTAAATGGAGCTATGGGAAGAATGGATATAGCTGATATCAATGCACAATACCAAAGATTAAATGATATTTTGGGAAATACTGAAGCTGATATAAGAGATAATACAGCAGCACAGGAGGAGTTTAATAGAAGTATCTTACAGGGAAGTAGGCATAGTGATGGCTTATTATCTAAAATTGGTAGAATAGCTTTAGCTTATGCAGGATTTCAAACTTTGAAAAGTGGAATAAATCTGTCTGATAATCTAACCCAAAATGTTGCTAGACTCAATTTGATGAATGATGGTAATCAAACTACAGATGAATTACAAGCTATGATATATCAAGCAGCAGCAAACAGTAGAGGAGATGCTTTAGGAAATATAGAAAGTATATCTAAAATGGGACTTATGGCTGGAGATGCTTTTTCATCCAATACTGAGTTAGTAGGATTTATGGAACTCATCAATAAACAATTTAAAATTTCAGGTACGAGTGCAGAGGGAATTAGTGCTGCTATGTTACAACTAACTCAAGCCATGGGGGCTGGAGCTTTGAGAGGAGAGGAGTTAAACTCTATACTAGAACAAGCACCACTCATAGTTAAAAATATAGCTAACTATATGGGGGTTCCAGTAGGACAGATAAAAGATCTCGCGTCAGAAGGTAAAATTACATCTGAAGTTGTAAAAAATGCTATGTTTAATGCAGCTGATACTATTAATAAACAATTTAATAGTATACCACTTACTTTTGCAGATATTACAACCTCTATGAGAAATGAAGCTATAAAAAAATTCCAGAATATAAGTTCTCAACTATCATCAATATTAAACTCAGAGAGATTTAGAGGATTTACTAATTCTTTTGTCGATTCTATAGGAATAGTATTAGATATAGCAAGTAGAGGGATGATGGTTTTAAGTGCTTTAGGAGCAACTATATACGATAACTGGGCTGTAATATCTCCAGTTATAAAGTCAGTAGCGGGTATAATGAGTGTTTATGCAGGAGCAGTTGCTATAAGTACTATAGCTAACGGTACAATGGCTGTAGCCCAATTAGCAAGTGCAGTGGCTATGACCATCTATAATGTTGCTACTGGAAAAGCTATAGCTTTAACTCAGCAACAAACATTGGCTCAATGGGGATTTAATAGTGCTATCTTAGCAAATCCAATAGTTTTAATTGTAAGTGGTGTAGTTGCTGCTCTATATTTAGGGGTTGCAGCTTTTAATAAGTTTGCAGGTACTTCGGTATCAGCTACAGGAATAATAGTAGGAGCTTTCTATGCAGTTGGAGCAGTAATTCATAATGTAATTGGAGCTGTTTATAATGCAACTCTTCAACTAGGGAGTTCAATCTATAATTATATAGCTGGAATAGTAGAATTTATAGGAAATGTTTTTACACATCCAATAACTGCTATCAGTAATTTATTCTTAAATTTTACTAACTTTATTATAGATCAATTGAAAGTTATTGGTAAAATAACAGATACTATATTGGGGACTAATGTATCAAATACATTGGGAGAGATACAGAACTCTTTAAATAACTTTGTATTAGATAAAGTTGGGGAAAATTCATTTAAGGTAGAAAGAAAAGATTTCTCAAAAATGATGATTGATTATAAAGATCCTTGGCAAGCAGCTCAGAATGGTTATAATTTTATTTCTGATTTTAACTTAAAAGATGAAGGGAAAGAAGCAACAGAAAAGCTATTAGGAGATATTGCTAAAAATACTGAAGTTAGTGCTAATAACTCTGACTTAACTACTGAAGAGATTAAGTATATGAGAGATTTAGCAGAGATGGAAGTTATCAATAGATTTACTACCACTGAAATAAAAGTAGAAGTTGGTGGAATTACTAACCAAGTTAATAATTCTATGGATGTTGAGAGTCTTTATTCCAATATCAGTGATAAATTAAGAGAAACAGTAGCAGTAGTAGCTGAGGGGGTGTATGACTAATGTTGTTAAAAGATGGATATTCCTTTTATATAAATGGGGTATTGTTTCCTATTACACCTCAAAGAGTAAATGTTAAATTTAATAATAGGAATAGAGTAGTAACTTTGGTTAATGAAGGAGAGTTTAACATCTTAAAAGAGTCTGGATTACAAGAGATATCTTTTGATGCTTGTATTCCAGCTGTTAAATATCCCTTTGCTCAATATATTGGCGGAGTATTTTTACCTGTTGTTTATTATATTGAGTTAATAAAAAGATTAAAAAATTCTAGGAAACCATTTAATTTAGTGATAGTGAGAGAGGGAACTGTTGGAGTTTTAGGCTACTCTCACTGTCTAAAGGTATCTCTTGAAGATTGGCAAATTAAAGAAGATGCAGGAGAGGGGAGAGATTTAATTGTATCTTTAAATTTTAAGGAGTATAGAGAAAGAAATAATTTAATAATTAGTACAGTAGAAAGAGACTTAGTTACAGCTACAAAGGTAAGAGATAGTTCATCAAAAGTTATTGCTAAATCATATAAAGTTAAAGCTGGAGACACTCTTTACAATATAGCCAAAAAAGAATTAGGAGATGGTTCTAAGTATACATACCTAAAATCTTTAAATAAGCTTGCAAACTCTAATGATATAAAAATAGGGCAGGTGTTAAGACTTGAATAATTTAGATTTAGAATTAGGAATATTAACTACAAAAGGAGCTATTTCTCCTACTACTCTTGAGGGAGTAACTTGGGAAACAGAAAGAAGAGGAAGTCCTGGAAAATTAACTTTTAAATGTCTATTTGATGAGAATAATCTATTTGAAGAGGGGGATTTAGTAACTGTAAAATACAAAGGACAAAAAGTATTTTATGGATTTATTTTTACAATAAGTAGAGACAGAGACAAAATATTATCAGTTACAGCTTATGACCAGCTTAGATATTTAAAAAACAGAGATGTTTATGAGTATAGAAATAAAAAAGCTAGTGAAGTAATAATCATGTTAGCTAATGATTTCAAGTTAAATCTTGGTTATATTGAAGATACAAAATTTATTATTCCTAAAAGGTTAGAAGATGGAGTATCATTATTTGATATTATTTTAACAGCTTTAGGAATAACACTTCAAAATACTAAGAAGATGTATATTTTGTATGATGACTTTGGAGAATTAACTTTGAGAGATGTTGAAAATATGAAAATAGACTTTACAGTTGATGCTACTGTATCAGAAAACTTTTCATATAAGTCTAGTATTGAGAATAGTGCAAATACTGTGAAGATAGTTAAATCAGATAGTAAAGCTGGGAAAAGAGAGATTTATATAGCTAAAGATACTTCAAATATTAATAGATGGGGAGTTTTACAGCATTATGATACTCTTGGAGAAAAAGAGAATGGAAAAATGAAAGCTGATGCACTTTTAAAACTTTATAACAGAAAGTTTAAAACTCTAACTATCAAAAATGTATTTGGAGATGTAAGAGTGAGAGCTGGTGTAAGTATAGTGGTTACTTTAGATTTAGGAGATATAAAGGTAAGCAATTATATGCTAGTTGAAAAAGTAAAACATACATTTAATAATCAAGAGCATTTAATGAATTTAACAGTGAGGGGGGCAGATATTCAATGATAGATGTTATCAAAGAAGTAATAGAAAAATTATTGGAAAGAAAAAAAATGACAAAATTAGAATTTGGAACAGTTGAATCTGTAAAACCTCTAACTGTGAGAATAGATGCTAAAAAACTTTTACAGGAAGAGGACTTAATTCTTTCTCATCTTGTAAAAGATTATTATGTAGATATTACTGTTCAGCACTCAACAGATAGTATTTATGGTAGTTGGGATACTTCACATTCACATCCAGATGCAGGAAATAATACTATTCCTACAGGCCATGAACATGAGTATATAGGTAGAAAAAAGATACTTATACATAATGGTTTATTAAAAGGAGAAAAGGTAGTTATGGTAAGGCAAGAGGGAGGACAACTTTATTATATTTTAGATAGAACTAATGACCCTACAGTCCAAGGGGAGTGGATATGATGTTACCTGTTAGAGAAACTAAAATTGAAATAATTGAAGAAAATAGAAGTATTCCTACTAAAACTCATAAAATTCAGATGTTTGGAGATAGGATATATGGAAAAATAGATGAATTAAAAGCTATGGAGCAAGCTTGTTTTAAAATATTAAATACTGAAAGATATGATTATATAATTTATTCCTGGAACTATGGAATTGAATTAAAAGATTTATTTGGAAAGCCTAAAAGTTATTGTAAGGTTGTATTAGTGGAAAGAATAAAAGAAGCTTTAAAACAAGATGATAGGATTTTAGATGTATACAACTTTTCTTTTACAGATTTAGCAAGAAGTGTATTAGCTGTAACATTTACAGTAAGTACAATTTATGGCGAGGTAGAGATGAGAAAGGAGGTACAAATCTGATGTTTGAGGATAAAACTTATGAAAAATTAATGGAAGAAAAACTTAAAAGTATTCCTAGTGATATAGATAAAAGAGAAGGTTCTATAGTTTATGATGCTTTAGCTGGAAATAGTATTGAAACAGTAGAAATGTACATAGCTTTAGAAGATTTTTATAAAGAGACTTTTGGAAGTACAGCAAGTAGAGAATACCTTATAGAAAGAGCAAAAGAAAGAGGAGTTTTTCCAAAGCCAGCTAGTGCAGGAATATATAAAGGCGTATTTAATATTGAAATATCTATAGGGAGTAGATTTAGTTTGAATGAATATAACTATGTAGTTATAGAAAAACTTGAAGATGGTTTTGAATATAAATTAGAATGTGAAATTGTTGGAGAAGGACCAAATGGAAACTTAGGAGACTTAATTCCTATTGAGTATATCGAAGGATTAACAGAAGCAAAACTTACAGAGATTCTTATTCCTGGAGAGGATGAAGAGGAAACGGAAAAATTTAGAAAAAGATATCTTGAAAGTTTTGAACCACAAGCTTTTGGTGGAAATATTAAAGATTATGAGGAAAAGACTTTATCTATAAGTGGTGTAGGAGCTGTTAAAGTTACTCCAGTATGGAAAGGTGGAGGAACTGTAAGACTTACTATATTGGATAGTATTTTTAGCCCTGCTAGTTCAGAACTTATTAGAACAGTTCAAGAAAAGATAGACCCTACACAAGATGGGAATGGACTTGGATTAGCACCTATAGACCACAGAGTTACTGTCGATACTCCTACTAAAGTTACTATTAATATTACAACAACTGTAGAATTAAATGATGTAGAATGGGGAACTATTGAAACAGAAGTTGGAGAAATTATTTCAAATTATTTATTAGAACTTAGAAAAACTTGGGCTGAAGAAAGTAATTTAATAGTTAGAATAGCTCAAATAGAATCTAGGATTTTAAATGTAGATGGCGTAGTAGACATATCTAATACTAAAATTAATGGTAAAACTGAAAATCTTACTTTAGATAAATATGAAGTACCTATTTTTGGAGGAGTTACAAATGAATCTATTAGATAGAAAAAAAGAAGTGATATTAGCAAGGTATTTACCTGATTTTATGCAAATTTATAAAGAAATAAAAGCTATTCATATGAGTGAAGAGGAAGTTTTAAAAACTTTATGGAATGAATTAACTAGAGCTTTTAGGAATAACTTTATAAACTATGCTGATAAAGATGGAATTGAACTATTTGAAAAGATGATGAGTATTAAACCAAACATAAATGATAGTTTGGAAGTAAGAAGAGATAATATTCTTTTGAAATGGAACTCTCAACCACCATATACCTGGATATTTTTAAAAAATTTCCTAAATAGTATTTTAGGGGAAGGAACACACGAACCTCAAAGAAATTTAGATATTCAAGAATTAAGAATAATATCTCATATAACTACTATTGGAACTATAAATAATGTTTATAATACTTTGAGATATTTAATTCCTGCCAATATGACTTTGATATTTGATAATAAGTTAAATCAGGATATAACAGGAAATAATTATTTAGGAACTAGTGTAATGACATCAATTATAAGAGAGGTGAGATAATGGCTCAATATAAAGAAACTGTAAATACAGAAAAGGCTCTTAATTTAATAGCTAAAATGCTAGCTGGAGAAATAGAGCAAATTGATTTTACTAAAATAAAAGTATCAGATAAAGATTATAGCCTATTAAGTGTAGAAGAATTACAGAAATTTGAAGAACTAGAAGAAATAAGGCAAGAAACCTTAGTAAGTGAAAAAGTTTTATTAGATGATAATACAATAAATGTTCATGGAATTATCTATAATACAGATTTAGAAAATTCGTATTACTTGAGAACAATAGGACTTTATGCTAATGACCCAGATGATGGAGAAATATTATATTCTATTACTCCAGCAAGTCATGCTGATTATGTTTCCACCCCAAATGGAAATAATATAACTACAATAATACTTGATTTAAAAACAGTAATAAGTGGAGCTACAGTTAATTTGCAAGGTAATCCATCAGCTTTAGTGGATGTATCTATGCTCAATAAAAAACTAGATAGAGGAGAAGGACTTGAAGAAGAGTTTGATACTGGAGTAAAGATAGTTAATGAGTTAAAGAAAAAGCAAAATAAAGAAGATAGTACTCTAAAAACTCTAGCTAAAACAATAGTTGGAGGTATCAATGAACTTTATGATGAGCTAATAAAAAAAGCCACTAAAACACAATTAGGAAGAGTAAAAGTAGGTAATAATTTAACGGTTGACGAAGATGGGACATTGCATGGAAATCCTGAATATACTCATCCTAGTGGGAATGGAAATAATCATATACCTGTAAATGGTGCTAGTGGAAACTTTTTAAAATGGTTATCATCTGGAACTGCTCAATGGGCTAATATCACTTGGAGTGATATTACGGGGAAACCTAATTCTTTTACTCCAAGTGACCACACACATACAAAAGCAAATATTACAGATTTTCCTACTAGTATGAAGAACCCTTATGCTTTATCTATTCAATTAAATAGTGGAACTGCTAATACATATGATGGAGCTGCTGCTAAAAGTATAAATATTACTCCAGCTAGCATAGGAGCTGCTGCTTCTAGTCACACACATACAAAGGCAAATATTACAGATTTCCCTACTAGTATGAAAAATCCTTATGCCTTATCTATTCAATTAAATAATGGAATTGCTAACACATATGATGGAGCTGTTGCTAAAAGTATTAATATCACTCCATCTAGTATAGGAGCTGCTCCTTCATCCCATACACATGATGATAGATACTTTACTGAAAGTGAAATTAATGAGAAATTTAAAAATTTCTGTCCTTATGCTATTGGGGATATCTATATAACAACTCTCTCTACAAACCCAGCTACTAAGTATTTAGGTACTACTTGGCAGAAAATTGAAGGAAGATTTCTATTAGGTACTTCAGGCAGCGGAGCTAGTAAAGCCACTGGTGGTAGCAATACTAAAACTATTGCTCAAGCTAATTTGCCTAATGTTAAACTAACTGTAAGTTCTTTTTCTCTTTCAAGAGGTACTATGGACATTATAGGAAATATGATGGGGATAACAGGAGACCCTGCAGAACTTACAGGAGCTTTCTATCATAATGCTACTAGAGATGGTACAGGTAATAATTTTGAATGGGCTTCAACTGAAAGAATTAGATTTAAAGCTTCACGTTCTTGGACAGGAAGTACAAACTCTGTATCTCCACAAACTAACAGCTTAGGTAGTGGACAAGCCTTAGATATCACACCTTCTTACTATACAGTTCATATGTGGCTTAGACTAACTTAGTCTTTTCCATATATTGACTACAAGATATGGTGGCATAATTGAAAAGGCTGTTCCACTTCCTGTACTTCCTATTGAAGTTACTGGAGAAGCACTACCTGTAGTATCTCCTCCTGCACTTTGTGTAGAATTAATATCTTCAGCAGAACCACCATTATAATTATATTCTTTACGCCCACCACTTGCTTTATATCTTGGCATTGAACCACCTAAAGAATGAGTATGAGCTGGTTGAGTATGTGTATGAGCAGCCGTTGTAGCACTATGAGTATGTGAAGGTAAGTTAGCTACTGACAAAGTAACTGTACTAGCTCCACCAGTAGTTCCTAAGCTATAACTAGAACTACTACCAAGTAAAAACCTACCCTCTTGTTTTTGCCAAGTTGTGCCTAACCATAAAGTTGATGGGTTTTCACTACCTAGTGAAAGATATAGAGAATTTACTGGGAAAGGACAGAAATTTTTAAATTACAAGCTATGTTAGAGAGTTATGAGAAAAGAAAACTAAATAGTTACATATATATAGAATTAATAAGAAAGGAGTTTATAAATGTTATTTTATTTAGATAAAGAGTTAGCAAAACAAGGTATAGCAAAATGTATTGCTGTATCTGAAAAAGAAATAAGTCAAGAAGAGCTTGAAGCAAGAAAAAAATGCTTTAATATTCAAGAAATACTAATTTATGAAGGAATAGATATTCCTCATAAGTTTAAATATAACAAAGAGTTAGATAATATTGAAGAGTTTATTGAAATAGAAGAAATAGCACCTAGAATGTTATCAGAAGAAATTCAAGAAGTAGAAAGTGATTTTGATGAAGAAGTTGAGGTAGACCCTGAAAAACAATATTTTTATCTTGATAAAGCTTATGCTGATAAGTTCAATAAATCTCAAGTAATAGCAGTGTTTCCAAAACCTTTAAAAAATCCTAATCAATATTTTCAAAAAGAGGTATATAGTCATTTTGGAAAAGATATCCCTTTCTATATCTCAATAGATGAGGGAAATATAATTAGAGAAGCAACAGAGTATGAAAAATACCAAAGAGGACAAAGAAAACTCTCTGAAAATGAAGTAATATTCAAAGAAAATATCATTATATTAGAACCAGGGCAATATATAGATGAAGAAAAACAAGAACTTATTACAGTTCCTTGTCCTCCTGAATATCTTGTTAATGATTGGGATAAGGAAAATCATATTTGGATAGACTTAACTACTGATTATGATAGAGTTCAAGCTCAGTATGTAGAATATGAACCTTTAGATACTTATTCTACAGTTAAGCAAATGGAAAGACAAGACCCAGCTCTTTCAGAAGAGTATGTAAATATGATGATAGAACTTAGAGTTTTAATGGATTCATTACGAGAGCAAAAACAAATTTCACGAGCTAGAACTATGAGTATAGAAAATAAAGGCATAGAAATACATCAACCTAGTGAAGCCTTAATAAACTTTAAAAATAAATTTAATTCAAAATAAAAAAAGGAGTGATTTATTATGTTAACAAAAGAAGAAGTAAAAGTATTAAGAGGAATTGTAGAAAGAGAAGAAGGAATCCTAGAATTAAGAGAGCAATATGAAGAGTATAAAAAGCTAGATACTCCAAGAGGAAAAGATAAGATGGAAGATGCTCATGTTTTAGATGATTACAATGAATTTATGGACAATGCTGAAAAAGTATTATTCCCTGAAGAGCAAAAAGAAGAAGTTTTAAAAGTAGCTGCTTTAGAAGAAGTTGGGGAAGAGGAAATAGTTATTCCTAAGCCATCTAGTTCCTTAGAAGCATTTAAAAATAAATTCAAGAAATTTTTCTAATATCCTAGTCATACTTTAATTACCTCTTTTACTTTTGACGTGCCTTAAAAACGATTTTACGAGGTCGTTTTTTATAAGTTATCAAGTATAACTTATAAAATTACCTAAAATAATATTTTTGTCAGTTATAACTGATAAAAAAGGAGTTGATAAATAATGAAAATATCAGATAAAGGAATAGAATTTTTGATTAAGGAAGAAGGTGGAATAAAATTAAAAGCTTACAAATGCCAGGCTGGAATTTTAACAATAGGGATAGGGCATACAGGAAAAGATGTAGTGCCCGGAATGGAGATATCAAGAGTAGAAGCAATTGAACTTTTAAAATCTGATTTAAAAAGATTTGAAGATGTAGTCAATAAAAGTATCAAATATCCTATTGAACAAAATCAATTTGATGCATTAGTAAGTCTAGCCTTCAATATAGGAACTAATGCTTTTGCAAATTCAACAGTAGTTAAAAGAATAAATGCAGGAGCAGATATGAAAGATGTAGAAGAGGCTTGGAAAATGTGGAGAAAAGGTGGAGGAAAAGTATTACCAATTTTAGTTGCTAGAAGAGGCAGAGAGATAAAATTATACAGAGGTGTATAGTATGGGGATAGTATTAAATTTTATAAAGATGATGATAATCAAATATTTTTCAACTGCTGTCATGGAAAAAATAGTTATTTGGGGATTAGGTATCTTAGTTAAACAAACAAAATCTAAAGCTGATGATGAGCTATATGAGATAGTTTTTGGGAAGTTGAAAGGAGAAAATAAAAATGTGGGAGAGAATTAAAGAAAATGCTCTCTCCACAATAATAACTATCATTATTACAGGAGTACTTACCATGATGGGAAGTTCTCTTGTGAGTAAAAATAAAACTCTTGATGAGGTAGGAGAAATTAAAAATCAAATTGAAAAAAATTTTAACTCTTTAAACTCAAGACTTGATACAGAACTAAAACTCATAGATTTAAAAAATAAGATGCAAGATGAAAAAATAACAGATTTAGAAAGAAGAATGGCATCAGCAGCAACACAAGAACAAATGTTAAACTTGTCTCAACAGCAAAAAGAAACTACAGATAGAATTGAGAAAAAATTAGATGTAGTATATGAGAAGTTAATTTATAAGTAGTTTAGGTATGGCGGAGCTAATAAAATTTAAAAGTATAAAAAATTATAAGGAACCTATATGGTAGAACACAAATAGAACGCAAATTAAAAAATTATAGTTTTAAAAAAACTTTCAAACACTGTAAAAATAGAGGTTTAAGAAAATTATAAAAGCAATAAATTTAGAGAAAAATTATCTGGGGAAGATAGGATAAATTTCTTGACTTTTAATAAAAGTTATGATATTATTATTTAAGTAAATAGAAAAAGATATTTGTATTAAGAGGGAGTAGTTGAAAATATAGTATCAACATCACGGAGTCTAGGACTTTCTGGTACTGTATACCCAAGTGGTAACAAGACTTTTAGTACGGAGTTTATATACTTCGTATTAAAAGTCTTTTTTTATTAATTAAGTAAATATAAAATAAAATTATAAAAGGAGGATTTATGAAAAACTATTTTTCAAAATCAAAAGAGGAAGTTTTACAAGAACTTCAAGTAACTGAAAATGGACTGAATAGTCAAGAGGTGGAGGAAAGAGTTAAAAAGTATGGTAAGAACCAACTAAATGAAGAGGAAAAGATAAGTACTCTAGCAGTTTTTTTATCGCAGTTTAAAGATTTTTTAGTAATCATTCTAATAATTGCTTCTATTATTTCTGCTATATCTGGAAATATAGAGAGTACAATAGTTATTCTTGTGGTAATAGTAATTAATGCTATACTTGGTACTGTTCAACATATCAAGGCTGAAGAATCAATTAATAGCTTAAAATCTCTATCTTCTCCTAAAACAAAAGTTTTAAGAAATGGTGAAAAAGTTGAGTTATCATCAGAAGAGATAGTTCCAGGGGATATTATTTTTATAGAAGCTGGAGATTTAGTACCTGCTGATGGTAGAGTATTGGATAGCTTTTCACTACTTGTAAATGAGAGCTCTCTTACTGGAGAATCTGAAGGAGTAGAGAAAAAAAGTGATGTAATTGTGGCTGAAGAGCTAGCATTAGGAGACCAAAAAAATATGGTTTTTTCTGGAAGTTTAGTAAGCTATGGAAGAGGAGTAGTATTAGTAACAGCTACTGGTATGAATACAGAGCTTGGAAAAATTGCTAAATTATTAGAGTCAACTAAAGAAAAAACTACTCCATTACAAGTTTCATTAGATAACTTTGGTAAAAAATTATCAATAGGTATAATTATATTATGTGGAATAATATTTGTAATGAACTTATTCCATGGGGTAAACATATTAGACTCGTTAATGTTTGCTGTGGCTTTAGCAGTTGCTGCTATACCAGAGGCACTTAGCTCAATAGTCACTATTGTATTGGCAATAGGTACTCAAAAACTTTCTAAAGAGAATGCTATTATTAAAAATTTAAAATCAGTAGAAGCTTTAGGATGTGTAGGAGTAATATGTTCTGATAAGACAGGAACACTTACACAAAATAAGATGACTGTAAAAAAAGTTTATGTAAGTGGAAGAGTTTTAGAAGATAGTGGATTAGATTCTACAAGATTAGCTGAAGATATTATCTTAAAAGAATCAGTATTATGTAATGACGCTACTACTGAAGTAGGAGACCCTACTGAGATAGCTTTAATAAATCTTGCTGAAAAATATAATGTAGGATACAAAGAGTTAAAAGAAAAATACCCACGTATATCAGAGATACCATTTGATTCAGATAGAAAACTTATGAGTACTGTTCATGAAATAAATGGAAAAATAATAATGTTTACTAAAGGAGCTTTAGATTCTTTACTTCCAAGATTAAAATCTATCATCCATGGAAGTGAGATAAGAGAGATAACTCCTGAAGATATAAAAGAGATAGAAAATATAAATACTATGTTTGCTGAAACAGGGCTTAGAGTATTAACTTATGCTTATAAAGTATTAGAATGTGAAAAAGACATTTGTCATGATGATGAAAATGGATATATCTTTGTTGGTCTAGTAGGTATGATAGATCCACCAAGAGTTGAATCAAAAGAGGCAGTAGAAAAATGTATAATGGCTGGAATTAAACCTGTAATGATAACAGGAGACCATAAAGTTACAGCTAGAACAATAGCTAAAGAGATTGGAATCTACCAAGAAGGAGATAATGTTCTTGAAGGAGTAGAGGTAGAAAAAATGTCAGATGAAGAGTTAAAAGAAAAAGTTGCTCATACATCTGTATATGCTAGAGTTTCTCCAGAACATAAAATAAGAATAGTAACAGCTTGGCAATCATTAGGAAAAATTTGTGCTATGACTGGAGATGGAGTAAATGATGCTCCTGCATTAAAGAGAGCAGATATTGGAATAGCTATGGGAATAACTGGAACAGAGGTTTCTAAAGATGCTGCTTCTATGATACTTGCTGATGATAATTTCTCTACAATAGTTAAAGCTGTTACAACTGGAAGAAATATCTATGCTAATATTAAAAACTCAATAAGATTTTTACTTTCTGGAAATACTGCTGCTATATTAGCTGTAATTTATTCATCATTTGCTGGATTACCAGTAATATTTGCTCCAGTGCATCTATTATTTATAAATTTACTTACAGATAGTTTACCAGCTATAGCTATTGGAATGGAACCATCACATGGAGAGGTTTTAAAAGAAAAGCCAAGAGATCCTAAAGAACCAATTCTTACTCAAGCACTTTCTAGTAGAATTTTAGGAGAGGGATTATTGATAGCTATATTTGTAATGGCAGGATTCTATTTAGGATATGGAGAGATGAAAGATGCTCTTAAAGGAAGTACAATGGCTTTTGCTGTACTATGTTTAGCAAGATTATTCCATGGATTTAACTGTAGAGGAAATAGTTCGATCTTTGGACTTGGATTTATGAGCAATCCATTCTCAGTTGTTGCTTTCTTAATAGGATTTGTATTATTAAGTGGAGTTTTAATGATACCAGCTTTACATGGAGTATTTGAAGTAGCTCCTTTAGGGATGAATGACTTATTAGCTATCTATGGATTAGCATTTATTCCAACTGTTATTATTCAAGCTGCTAAATATTTTAAATATAAGAGATAATTTAGATAAAATATAAAATGTTAACTAAAAATTGTTATTAGTCAAAAAATTAGCCACTTTGAACTAGCTAAAATAGCTGGTTTGAGGTGGCTTTTTTTAAAGTGATTTTATGGTCTTAGAGAGGTATATTTTTTAGTCATAGTTTTATATCAAAAAATTTTTAAAAAGCTTTTTAGAGGTATTTTACGAGGTCGTTTTTTTAAAGAATAAAATTAAAAACGAGAATATCAAATTAGAAGCAGTAAAGATCGTTAAAAAGTTGATTTTTATATAAATATAAATTTAAATCTAAAACAGTTGAATTCATACCAAAAATATGATAAAATATCTATAACAAAAACTAACTAAGTCGCATGCATGCGACTTAGTTTTTTATAAAAGGAGTTACAAATGAAAAAAAAGGTAGGACTATTTTATAAAAAAAATGGAAGTTTTAATAATGCAGTGTTGACAATAGATAGGAGTATAACAGAGGCTCTTGATGTAAACAAAGAGGAAAATGAGATAGTTTTTTCTATGAGTAATAGAATAATTACCCTAATTAAAGGTAGATGTGAAGATGAAGTAGAAGAAAAAGATATTCATGGAAATTTAATTAATTATAGAAAAAATGTAAGTATAAATTTTAGTAAAGTATATAAAGATAAAGATTATTATGTAGCAAAACTTAATATCCCCTTTGGTGTGGTGGATACATTAAAAATTACCAAAGAGAGTAATGATGTGAATATAACAACAGGAGATGGAGTAGTTACAATAGATAGAGAAGAAAGAGTAGGAAAAGTATATACTCTAAAGGTAAATAAGGGAGGAATAGGAAAAACTTTTCTTACAGTTCAATTAGCTCATGGACTTACAATGAAAGGGAGTAAAGTAATAATTTTAACTTCAGACTCTCAAAATAATATAATTGATTTTACAATCCCAGAGGAAAAGCAAGAGAGGGTAGAGTTAAAAAAGGGACTTAGAAGCTGGGTAATGACTGGAAAAGGAGACAAGATTAATTTAAGAAAAAATTTAGATTTTATTCCTTTGGAAAGTTCAGTTTTTACAGAGAGATTTTTAGAAAAATTACCAATTTTTATAGAGCATCTAAAAAGAGAGTATGACTATGTGTTGATAGATAGTATTCCTACTATGAAGATAGATACTGAATTTGTAAAATGTTCTGATAAAATAATAATACCAGCTTTTTGTGACATTCCTACATTAAAAGGGGTAATCAATGTAATAGAAGAGGCAGGAGTAGAGAAGATACATGCTATATTGGTAAATTTATATAGACCAACTGTTACACAAAAAGATATTTTAAATAAATTAAAGATGATGTTAGAAGATACAGATGTATTATTCCCAGAGCCAATTAAAGAAACTTCACTTATAGAAAGCCTTGTGAAAAAAGGTAAAACTGTATGGGAGAGCAAGGCAAAATCTGTAGAGGAAGCACAAAATAGTTTGCTAGATATAATAATGGAGATGTAGAGCAGGAGGAAAAATGAGTACAGCAGAAGAAAGATTTCAAGCTATGATGGCAAAAAGGAAGAAGATAAAAGAGAGTGTAGAAAAAGAAGAGAAGCCGATTATAGTAAATGAAAAGAATAGTAAAAAAGATATTAAAGAGATTTTTGTAATAGAAGATTCTGTGTTTGGAGCTTTAACTAATGATGTAGAATTAATAGAGTATTTGAAAAATAAATCCTTAGAGATGTTAAAAATTCAAGGAAATAATATCATTATGCTTGGTAAAAATCTTACAGAAGTTTTTGAAGAGCTTGGAAGAAAAGGAAGTCCTGATGGATTATATTTAAAATATTTAGAGTTTAATGGATATAAAAAAGATACAGCTCTAAGACTTAGAAAGAGATATGAGTTATTTAAGAAAAGTAAGGCTGATGTAGTAAAACAAATAATAGCAATACTGCCAGTGAGAAGTATCGAGCAACTGTATAAGGAACAGGATTCAGTATTGCCAGAACTAGAGAAAAATAGTGAAAATTTGACATATAAAAAGATGTTAGATATGCTAAAGAAGAGCAGTGAAGCTATTGAAGTAAAAGAGAAAAATAGTATAGAGATTTCAAGTTATAACATTGATAGACTAGATAGCTTATATAGAAGAATAAATAATAGATATGATGAGTTAGATGAAAAAAGAAAAGAGAAATTAGATAAACTTTTATTTGAAATTGAGAAGTTATTGGGGTAAAATAAAGGATAATATAAAATCACTATATAAAAATATATACTGGAAAAAGGAGTGTACTTATGTATAAAATTTTAAAGAAAAAATGGTTAACTAAAGAGATTTGTTATATGGATATTGAGGCAAAAGATTTAGCAAATGGAGCAAAGCCAGGACAATTTTTGATTGTAAAAACTGATGAAAAAGGGGAGAGAATACCACTTACTATTTGTGATTATGACAGAGAGGTGGGAAGTGTAGCAATAGTTTTCCAAGTAGTTGGAGAGGGAACAAAAAAGATGGCAAGCTACAATGAGGGAGAGTATTTTCAAGATGTAGTAGGTCCATTGGGACAACCAAGTGAATTTTTACATATACCACTAGAAGAATTAAAAACAAAAAAATATCTATTTGTTGCTGGAGGAGTAGGTACAGCCCCTATCTATCCACAAGTAAAATGGTTTAAGGAAAATGGAATAGAAGCAGATGTAATAGTTGGAGCTAGAAGTAAAGATATATTAATATTAGAAGAAGAGATGAAAGAGGTAGCAAATAATCTTTATATCTGTACTGATGATGGAAGCTATGGAATACACGGAAGAGTAACTGATGTAATAGATAGACTAATAAAAGAAGAGAATAAAAAATATGACCATACTATTGTAATTGGACCTATGATAATGATGAAATTTGCCTCTATGAAATGTAGAGAGTATAATCTGTCAAATACAGTAAGTTTAAATCCACTTATGGTAGATGGAACAGGAATGTGTGGAGCTTGTAGAGTTACAATAGATGGTAAAGTAAAATTTGCTTGTGTAGATGGACCAGAGTTTGATGGAGATAAGGTAGACTATGATGAAGCAATGAGAAGACAGATGATGTATAAAACTACAGAGGGAAGAAATATTCTTGAGATAGAAGATGGAGAGACACATCATAATGATTCTTGTCCTATGCATAGTGACTTATCTGAAATAAAAGGAAGGGTTCCTGTAAGAGAGCAAGACCCAGATAAGAGGAATAAAAATTTCTATGAAGTGTGCTATGGATATAATCTTGAAGAAGCACAAAAAGAAGCACAAAGATGTTTAAACTGCAAAAATCCACTATGTGTAAAAGGGTGCCCAGTATCAATAGATATACCAGCTTTTATTCAAGAGATAAAGAAAGGAAATATAGAGGAAGCTAGTAAAGTAATTTCAAAATACTCTAATCTACCAGCTATATGTGGAAGAGTGTGTCCTCAAGAAACTCAATGTGAAGGAAAGTGTATTTTAGGAATAAAAGGGGAGCCTGTATCTATTGGAAAACTAGAGAGATTTGTAGGAGATTGGGCTATTAGAAATAATACAAAGGTAGAAGTAGAGGAGAAAAGAGAGGAAAAGGTAGCTATAATTGGTGGAGGACCTGCTGGACTTACAGCTGCTGGAGATTTAGCAAAGCTTGGTTATGATGTAACTATATATGAAGCATTACATAAACTTGGTGGAGTATTAAGTTATGGTATTCCAGAGTTTAGACTTCCAAAAGAAGAAGTAGTAGATAAAGAGATAGAGAAATTATACTCTTTAGGAGTAAAGGTACATACTGATACTTTTGTAGGAAGAACTTTTACTGTGGATGATTTGTTAGATAAAGAGGGATATTCTGCTGTATTTATAGGAAGTGGAGCAGGACTTCCGAGATTTATGAATATTCCAGGAGAAAATTATAATGGAGTAATTTCAGCTAATGAGTTTTTAACAAGAGTAAACTTAATGAAAGCTAATAGAAAGGATTATGCTACTCCTATAAAAATAGGAAAAAGAGTCTTTGTTGTAGGGGGAGGAAACGTAGCTATGGATGCAGCTAGAACAGCAAAGAGATTAGGAGCAGATGTAACTGTGCTATATAGAAGAGGAGAGGCAGAATTACCAGCAAGACGTGAAGAGATACATCATGCTAAGGAAGAGGGAGTAAAATTCCAATTTTTAGTAAACCCAATAGAGATAATTGGAGATGAAAAAGGTTGGGTAAAAGAGGTTAAGTGTGTAAGAATGGAATTAGGTGAACCAGATGAAAGTGGAAGAGCAAAATTCTCTGTAATAGATGGAAGTGAATTTATACTAGAGGGAGAAACTGTTATTATGTCACTGGGAACTTCTCCAAATCCATTGATTGCTGATACAACTAAAGATTTAACAACTACTAGATGGAAAGGGATAGAAACAGATGAAAATGGAAAAACTTCAAGAGAGGGAGTTTTTGCTGGTGGAGATGCTGTAACAGGAGCAGCTACTGTTATATTAGCTATGGAAGCTGGGAAAAAAGCAGCAGCTGAGATAGATAGATATCTTAGAGGAAAGAAAGCAGAACACAAATAAAAAATTATCTTGACAAAATAAAATTACAAGTATATAATTTGCTTGTAAGGATAGAAAAATTGAATAGTTGATTGCTAGGGGAGCCGTTAGGCTGAGAAAGAGAAATCTTGACCCTTAGAACCTGATATGGATAATACCAGCGTAGGGAAGCAATATGTTTTACTAGATTTTTATTAATCAGTATAATTATAGCTCTGTACATTGGTACAGAGCTTTTTTTATTAGAAAAATTAGAGAAAGATTTAGGAGGAAATATGTATTCAACACAGATGGAAGCAGCAAAAAAAGGAATATTTACTAAGGAGATGGAAATAGTAGCTAGAGATGAGAAAATGAGCAAGGAAGAGCTTATGGAAAAGATAGCTAAAGGGAGCATAGTAATTCCAGCAAATAAAAACCATAAAAACATATATCCAAGAGCAGTAGGAGAGGGGACAAGAACAAAAGTAAATGTAAATCTAGGGGTATCAGAAGATTGTTGTGATTACTGTGGAGAGATGGTAAAGGTACAAAAAGCTATTGAGTATGGAGCAGATGCTATAATGGATTTGAGTACTTTTGGAGATACACAAAAATTTAGAAAAGAGCTAGTAGAAAAATCAACAGTTATGTTAGGAACTGTTCCTATGTATGATGCAGTAGCAAAACTAGGAAAAAATATAAAAGATATGAGCGTAGAAGATCTGTTTAGAGTAGTAGAGATGCATTGTGAAGATGGAATAGATTTCTTAACTATACATGCAGGACTAAATAGAACTTGTGTTGATAGATTAAAAAATAATAAAAGACTTACAAAGATAGTAAGTAGAGGAGGATCTATTCTTTTTCAATGGATGATATTAAATGATAAGGAAAATCCTTTCTATGAGCACTATGATAGATTACTTGAAATTTGTAGAAAATATGATGTTACATTAAGCTTAGGAGATGGATTGAGACCAGGAAGTATAGCTGACTCAACTGATGCTCCTCAAATCCAAGAGTTGATAATACTAGGAGAACTTACAAAAAGAGCATGGGAAAAAGATGTACAAGTGATGATAGAGGGACCTGGACATATTCCTATGCATGAGATAGTTACTAATATGCAAATTGAGAAAAAACTTTGTCATAATGCACCTTTCTATGTACTTGGACCATTAGTAACTGATGTGGCACCTGGATATGACCATATAACAGCTGCTATTGGTGGAGCTATTGCAGCAGCTAACGGAGCAGATTTCCTATGTTATGTAACTCCAGCTGAACACTTAAGACTTCCAACTTTAGAAGATATGAAAGAGGGAATTATGGCTTCAAGAATAGCTGGACATGCAGCAGATATAGCTAAGGGAATAAAAGGAGCTAGAGATTGGGATAATAGAATGAGTAAACATAGAGGGGAATTAAACTGGAATGGAATGTTTGAAGAGTGTCTAGACCCAGAAAAAGCAAAAGAGTATAGAAAATCTTCAAAACCTATTGAAGAAGAGGTTTGTACAATGTGTGGAGATCTATGCCCAATGAAGAGATGTAATGAAATTTTAGATTAAGGTGATAATATGAATATTATTTTAAATGGGGAAAAATATGAGATTTCAAAAGATAGTATCACTGTGGAAGAGTTACTTAATGAATTATCAGTAAAATGGAATATAGATTTATCTGGAGCTGTTGTTTTAGTAAATGATGAAATAGTGAAAAAAAATAACTGGAAAACAGAAAAAATAGCTGAAGATTATCATCTAGAAGTTTTATCTTTCGTTTCTGGAGGATAGTTTTATAATTGATAATATAGGACAAATTTGTGAAAATTTAAAGATAAAAAGAGAAAATTATTAAACTATAAAGAGAGAATGAGTTGCTAGTAAAAAATACTAACAATATAATTGGAGGAAAAGATGGAAAAATTTATTTTAAAAGGAAAAGAGTTTAGTAGTAGATTGCTTACAGGAACAGGAAAATTTGCTGATAAAAATTTAGTAGCTCCTATGTTAGAAGCTAGTGGTTCTCAAATTATAACAATGGCACTTAGAAGAATAAACTTCCAAAATCCAAAGGAGAATATTCTAAACTATATTCCAAAACACATAACATTGTTACCTAATACTTCAGGGGCTAGAACAGCAGAGGAAGCTATAAAAATAGCAAGAATAGCTAGAGAAGCTGGATGTGGAGATTTTATAAAAATTGAGATAATAAATGATATCAAATATCTTATGCCAGATAATGCTGAAACAATAAAAGCTACAAAAGTTTTAGCTAATGAGGGATTTATAGTACTACCATATATTATGCCTGATTTAATAACAGCTAAAAGACTAGAAGATGCTGGGGCAGCAGCAGTTATGCCACTTGGTTCTCCTATTGGTTCAAATAGAGGAATACTTACAAAACCATTTGTAGAGATGTTATTAGAAAATAATAGAGTACCTATCATAGTAGATGCTGGAATAGGGAAACCATCAGATGCAGCTATAGCTATGGAGATGGGATGTGATGCTGTACTTGTAAATACAGCTATTGCCACAGCACAAGACCCAGTTAAAATGGGAAGAGCTTTTGCACTAGCGGTAGAAGCTGGAAGAGAAGCTTTCTTAGCTCAACTAGCAGAGGAACAAAAATATGCTAGTGCTTCATCACCACTTACAGGATTTTTATTTAGAGGTGAGTAGAATGAGTTACTATGATGAACTAGTTAAATGGAAAGATTTTGATTTTGAGGGATATTTTAATTCTGTAACTGATGAAGAGATATTAAAAAGCATAGAGAAAGATAAATTATCTATATATGATTATCTGAATCTTTTATCTCCTAAAGGAAAAAATCATATAGAAAAAATGGCTCAAAAAGCACATAAGTTGACAAGACAATATTTTGGAAATGTAATAGGACTATATCTTCCAATATATGTTTCTAACTATTGTACTAGTAACTGTATCTATTGTGGATTTTCTAAAAAAAATCATATAGTAAGAAGACATATGAAGTTTGAAGAGATAGAAAGAGAAGCTAAAGAGATAGCAAAATCTGGAATAGAAAATATACTTCTTTTAACAGGCGAAGCTAAAGGGCTAGTAGATAAGGAGTATTTAAAAGGTGGAATAGATGTATTAAAAAAATACTTCTCATCTGTATCTATTGAAGTAATGCCATTAGATGAAGAAGATTATAGATATTTAGCTGAAGATGGACTAGATGGACTTACTGTATATCAAGAGACTTATGATGAAAAAAGATATGCAGAAGTACATTTATCAGGGGAAAAAAGAAATTTCAAATATAGATTGGACACTCCCGAAAGAGGAGCCAAAGCTGGCTTAAGAACAATAGGAATAGGAGCACTATTAGGACTTGGAGATATAAGAAGTGATGCCTTTAAGACAGGATTGCATCTGAAATACCTTATAGATAATTATCCAAACAGTGAGTTTAGTATCTCTTTCCCTAGAGTAAATGAAGCAGAAGGAAATCTAAAAGATAGTTATGCTGTTGATGATATTACCTTTGTACAGATTATACTAGCTAATAGAATTTTTCAACCAACAGCAGGAATAACTCTATCAACTAGAGAGAGTGCTTATATGAGAGATAACTTATTACAACTAGGAATTACTAAATTTTCAGCAGGTTCAAAAACTGAAGTAGGTGGTTATTCACACGAAAATGAATCAACAGCTCAATTTGATATAACTGACAATAGAAGTGTAGAAGAGATAGTAGAAGCTATTAGAAAAAGAGGACTAGAACCTAAGTATAAAGATTGGGAGACATTATTATGAAAATAGGTATAGCTGGTACAGGTGGGATAGGTTCAAATGTGGCTATGCACCTAGTTAGAAGTGGAATTACTAATCTAAAATTTGGAGATTTTGATAGAATAGAAAAATCCAATCTCAATAGACAGTTTTACTTTGAAGAGCAGATAGGAAAATATAAATCTGAAACTCTAAAGGAAAATCTTACCAAAATCTCGCAGGGGAATTATGAGTTTGAAGTAATAAAATTTGAAAAAGAGAATATGAGAGAGTTTTTCAAAGATTGTGATATAGTAGTAGATGGGTTTGATAAAAAGGAGTATAAGGCTCTTTTACTTGAAGAGGTTTTTGATGGAAAGAAACTTTTAATAACAGTATCTGGGATAGGTGGGATAGATTCCTCAAGTGTACAGATAGTAAAGAGAATGAAAAATCTCTATATAGTGGGAGATATGAAAAGTGATGTTTCAGAATATAAAACTTATTCACATAAGGTAAATATAGTAGCTAGCAAAGTAGTAGAAGTAATCTTAAAGGAGCTATACAATGAGAAATAGAATAGAGATTCCTAAGGGAATATATGGAATAACAGGAGATAATTTTTCTAATGGAAGAAGTAACTACTTCTGTGTAGAAGAGATGATAAAAGGTGGAATAAAAATAGTTCAATATAGAGCTAAAACAAAAGATACTAGAGAAAAGGTAAAAGAAGCTAGAGAGATAAGAGAGCTTTGTAGAAAGAATGGAGTAATATTTATAGTAAATGATAATGTAGATATAGCTCTTCTTGTAGATGCAGATGGAGTTCATATAGGGCAAGAAGATATGCACCCTGATGATGTGAGAAAACTTATAGGAGATAATAAAATCATAGGGCTTTCTACTCATTCAGAAGAGCAGGGAATGGAAGCCTATAAAAATCCTAATGTTGATTATATAGGAGTAGGACCGATATTTCCAACAACTACTAAAGATACAACTCCAGTAGGATTAGGATATCTTGAGTATGCAGTAAAAAATTTAGATTTGCCTTTTGTAGCAATTGGTGGAATAAAAGCACATAATATAGATGCTATCATAGCTAAAGGAGCACAGAGAGTATGTCTTGTTAGTGAGATAGTAGGAGCTGATTCAATCTCTGATATGGCTAGAAATTTACAAGAAAAGTTTAATAAATAGTGTGCTTCTTTTGGTAGGAAAAATAAAATTATTGTGCGTCTAAGTAATTTAAATAAAAAGATAGTTGTATAATTTAAAAGATTATAATAAAGTAAAGCAAAAAAGAATGACTTTTGTTCAAAAAATAAAGAGCAGATTTTGTCATTCTTTTTTTATTTCCTTAGTAAAAATTTTTTTAGTTTTCTTTTCAAATTAAGAATATCTGGTTAGTTATATTGTAAAATCCTATAATTATAAATATAAAGTAATTAGTTAAAAATAAAGTAATTTTATCTAAGATAGATTTTTCTTATAATAAAAAAGACCATTGTAAATTTACAACAGTCTTTTTATAAAAAGTAAAAACCATATTAATTTTTATTCCATGAAGCTATCATATTTTCCAAAATCATTATAATTCATTGTGTTGATAACTTTTTTTACATATCTTTCTTTCTCTTCTGAATAGTTAATAAGTCCTTCAGCAACAATTTGAGGTGGTTGATTTTCATGGAGTAATTTTCTTAAATTTGTATAGGCTTTATTTCTAGAAAAATTCAAAACAAAATCTGAAACAGAACCTTTTACACTATCATATTTTTTTAGATGAGGAACAAATCCGTTTTCTCTAACTCCTTTAGCAGGTATTCTTGGCTCATTTGGATTAGTAGACCACATACCAAATAGATTATTTCCCTCTTTAAAGAATCTAGAAGTACCCCAACCACTCTCTATAGCTCCTTGAGTTAAAATCAGTGAAGTAGGATAAATAATAAGGCGAGAATATAGTTTCTCCCAGTCCCCATATTCAACTCTATATTTCTTAAAAAGATTTTCAGCGTATTTTTTTTCATCTTCAGAAAGAGTAGTTTTTTGAGAAAGTGCTTTAACAATATTTCTGTTATTTTCTATCTCAGCATTAACAACCTTTATAGATGGAAGTAAAATATCTACAAAAGCATTTTTCTTTTGTACAGGAGATAGCTTACTTAAATCAATATTAATTTTAGTAAAAACATATAACTCATCTGAATTTTTCCATTTTTTTATGTCTTCTAAACTATTCACTTCTACTTTTTTATATTCAACTTTTGGAATAGAAGATTCTGCATAACTTATAATACTTAGAGTAAAAACAAGAATACAGATAAAAATATTTTTTAATTTCATAATAAAACTCTCCTTAAAAAAATAGTCGATTGATAGTATATCATATTTATCATAATAAGTAAAGAATTTTTTATTTAGATTGATTAAAAGAGTTGACATATATATTTTAACCTCAGTATATAAAGTCCTATAATTAATGTTATATATAAAATATTTTTCAGGTGTTTTTTCAAAAAAATAAATCAAGAATAACTTTTATTTAAAGAATAAAGAGTAGCTAAAGCTTATAAGATATAAAAAAACACCAAATCTCTCTAAGTTACAAAGGAAGTGTTTTTTATATTTATTTTCGCCAAGCTACTCTAAATATTCTTAACAATGTCTGTTATTCTTGATTTATTTTTTAAAAAATTCTAATATATAATCTTCTACCCCTATTTCCATATCCATATTACCACTCTTAATACTATGCTCTAAATATGTCAATTCTTTTAATTTTTTCTTTAGAAATTCTGTTTCAAAAAGTTCAATATTTTTCAGCTTCAAGAAAAGAGTATATGGATGAGGATAGCCTCTTTCAGTAAGGAAAAATTCTTTAATTTCTTCAAAAATTCCCTCATTAAATTTTTTATAAGAGAGATTTTTGCTTATAATACCATTTTGAGCAAGTGAAGAAAGTTTTAGATAAAAAACTATCTCATCTCCTATTCCATATATAAAATTAGAATGTAATTTTTCTTTAGCTATAAAATGGAGTAAATCATCTTTAACTTTAGAGGTAATAAAATTTTCAATAAGAGTCTTTAAATTAAAGTCTTCATTGATAGATAGAAGAGGTTTAATCTTATCTAAATTAAAAGTATCTCCATCTAAGAAATTTTTTACTTTTTCAACTTCATTTTTAACTTTGAAAAAGTCATCGCCCACTAATTCTACAAACTTCTCAGCTTCATATTCAGAGATATTTAACTCTTGCTGAAGATAGAAAATTATAGCTTTTTTTTCATTCTCTTTTCTATAACATATAATTTCTGCTATCTCTTTAAAACTATCCAGTGTTTTTTTAGGAATAGGATTTTTTATCTTTCCAAAATCATTTAAAAACTCTTCATAAACTATTATTATCTCTTTTTGTGTAAGATTGTACATCTTGAGAGACTTTGCTATTCCTTCTAAATTTTTAAAGCTCTCTACCCTTTTTAGAATTACTAATTCTTTTGGAGAGAAGATTGAGTTTGTAGATACAGAGTCAAAAAATTGAGTAACCTCATCTAATGAGGCATCAAAAATTTTTTCTGGAATAGAGGGATTGTTACTTTTAATTTCATCTAAAATCTCTTCGTATTTTATCTGCAAAGGAGCAGTATCTCCGTGTAAAAAATATATCATAAATCCACCTTTTTAAAAATCAAGTTTATATTAGATGATATCACAAATTCTAAAAAAAGAAAAGAGGAAGAATAGTCAACTAGATAAAAATTTGCTATAATTATAAAAAAGTAAATTTAAATAGAAAGAGAGAGTAAAAATGAAAAAAAAATTGGGGAAATTCTTAGTAAATTTTCTTTATGGAGTGTTGTGGTTATTTCCTATATACTATTTTGCTAGAGATTTTTTTGAACTATCAAGTTTTGAAATTTTAAAAGAAAGTTATATTCAAGAGATAATATTTTTTTCTATAAAGCAGGGATTTTACTCTACGATTATAGCTTTAATAGTTGGAATAGTTCCAGCTTATTATTCAGCTTATAATAAAGATACTCTATCAAAATTTATACAGGGATTAGTCTTTATTCCGTTTTTCTTTCCTGTAATATCGATAGTTACAATTTTTTCTGTTATATTTAATCTTCCAATAATTAAAGAGCTAAATATACTATATACATTGAAAGGGATAATAATAGCTAATGTTTTCTATAACTCTCCTATATTTGTAAAATATATAAGTGAAGGGCTGAAAAAAATTCCAAAAGAGCTAGGAGAAGCAATGAGAATAGATGGAGCTAGTGCTTTGACAATTTTTCTTAGAGGACAACTTCCTCTCATACTTCCTCAGATATTTAGAGCTTTTATATTGGTATTTACCTATTGTTTTTTAGGATTAGGAATAATTCTTTCACTGGGAGGAATAAAATATTCTAATATAGAAGTAGAGATAGCTAATACATTGATGGGGGGAGCAGATTTTTCTAAAGCTATGCTCTTAGGAGGATTACAATTTATAATATTGTTAGTTTTAAATTCTTTAGGGGTATTTGTAAAAGAGTATGAGATATCAGGAGAGCAAGAAAAGAAAAAACTCAATCCCATATTTAAAATATACTCTCTAGTATATATGGTATTTCAATATGGAGTTGTAGCATTATCTTTTATATTTTCATTTATTAATCAGTTGACAGGAAAATTTTCTATACAATCCTACTTAAATCTCTTTTCTCCTGAATTTAATGAGGAGTTTGGAGTAATAAATGGAATAATCAATTCCTTTGGAATATCTGTAGTTGTAAGTGGAATAACTGTATTTACTATCTATCTGATTATAAAAAATTATAGTAGAGTAACTGACATAATCATATTTTCTAATATGGGAGTGTCGGGAGCATTTTTAGCTATAACCTTATATTATATGAATATCTTATTTGATATCCCACTTATTATACTTTTAGGAATAGGATATCTCATAGGAGCTATACCAATTGGATATTCTTTTATGTATCAGTATGTAAAAAAATTTCCTGTTGATATATTGGAAGCTTCTGAGTTAGATTGTAAAAATTTTTATCAAAGATTTAGATATGTGGAGTTTCCAATTTTGAAAAATATTTTTATCTCCTCTTTTCTCCAAGTTTTTGCTGTGATATTTGGAGAGTTTACTGTGGTATATACTATGCAGTTAGGAGATATAATACCTATTGCTTCCCTTGTAAATTATTCATTGGTAAGTAGTAAAAAATATATGGAGAGCTCTGCTTTTTCATCTATTGTTTTGTTTATAGTTTTAAGTGCTTTTTTATTAGGGGAGTATTTTAAAGAGAGAAAGTAAAAAATATTTATAAATCAAGAGTAATTCAGAAATTGCTCTTGATTTTTTATATGGTGTAAGTTATACTCAAATTAGAAATATAAAAAATATTAAAGGAGAGCCAGATGATAAAATTTGCAATAATAGGAACGAGTAGTATAAGTGGAAAATTTATAAACGCATTAAAGAGTACAGAGGGTTGTGAAGCTTATGCTCTTCTTTCAAGGGATGAAAATAAAGGAAAGAGATTTGCTGAAAAGTTTGGAATAGAAAAACTATATACTAACATAGAGGAGATGTTAAAAGATAAGGATATACAAGCTGTATATATAGCTTCTCCTAATGGAAAACATTTTGAACAGGCAAAACTTTCATTGGAAGCAGGGAAAAATGTAATTTGTGAAAAACCTATAGTTCCAACTGTAAAAGAGTTTGATATATTAAAAGAGATAGCTATAAAAAATAGTGTGGTACTTATGGAAGCAATGCGTCCTACTACTAATCCAAATTTCAAGTTAATAAAAGAAAACTTATATAAGATAGGGGCAATAAGACAAGTGATGTTAAAATATTGTCAATACTCATCAAGATATGATTTATTAAAAGCTGGAGAAGTTACAAATATCTTTGATAAAAATATGTCTGGAGGAGCGCTATATGATATAGGAGTTTATCCATTATATTTTACTTTAGCTATGTTTGGAGAGCCAGAAGAGTATATGGGAAGTAACTATCTATTAAGTAGTGGCGTAGATGGTTGTGGAACAATTCTTTTAAAATATCCAGATAAGATAGGAGTAATATCTTATTCAAAAATAACAGATGAAAAAACTCCATCAGAGATAATAGGAGAAGATGGTTCTATTGTTATAGATAAAGTTTCTACTGTAAAAGGAATAACAATTAAATATAGAGATGGTAGAGAGGAAAAGATAGAAATAGATACCTATGAAAATGATATGAGATATGAGATAGAGGAGTTCGCAAAACTTATAGAAGAGGGAAGAGCAGAATCAACTTTAAATAGTTTTGCTACTTCAAGAAAATGTGTGGAGATAATGGAAGCTCTTGCTAATAGATAATATCATTATTTAAGGAGAAATATGTGGGAGATATTAAAGAGATTAGTAAAGAAAGAGAAGAGAGAAGATAAAGGGATAAAAATTAGAGAGAGAAAAGTAGAAAAATCAGATGAGGAAACTCTATTAAAAAAGAGCATAAGAGATTTGGAGAGAAGAGAGGTAGAGAGTGTAGATACCTCTCTTTTATCTAAAGGATATAAAATAGACTATTCATTTCTACTCAATGAGGAACAGAAAAAAGCACTGCTCTCAACAGAGGGACAATATCTAGTGATAGCTGGGGCAGGTTCTGGAAAAACTAGAACAATAGTATATAGAACAGCTTGGCTGATTGAAAATGGAGTACTAGAGGAAAAAATTTTGATGGTAACATTTACTAGAAAAGCTAGTGAAGAGATGAAAGAGAGATTAAAAAATATTTTAAATGTAGAAGAGCTAAAAACAGTAGTAACTACATTTCACTCTTTTTGTGCTCGACTTATTTTTAAATATAGGATTCTTTTTGAAGTAGATAATCTAAATATAATGGAAGAGGGAGAAAGAGAAAAGATTCTCTTAAAAATAGTAGAGAGGTTTGAACTCAATAAAAAATACAAAGGAAAATTTTATGATATAGAAGAGTTATCAAATAGATTAGAAAAATTGCAAAATGCAAGGTTGAGATTAGAAGATATCTTTCCTAAAGAACATATAGATGACATTATCAAAATTAAGTCCGAGTATAAAAAATATAAAAAAATAAAAAATATCTATGAGTATGATGATTTAATTGAGATGGTTATAAAAAAATTTAAAGAGAATAGGGAGTTTTTAAAAATTATAAGAGATAAGATAGATTATCTTGTAGTAGATGAGTATCAAGATAGTAATTTAGCTCAAAGAGAACTGCTTAAACTTCTTATAGGAGAAGATAAAAATCTTATGGTAGTAGGAGATGACTATCAAAGTATATATGGATTTAGAGGAGCAGACTTTACTAATATTTTAAAATTTGGAGAGGATTTCCCAAAGGCAAAATTGATTAAGTTAGAGAAAAATTATAGAAGTAGTGAGGAGATAATCGCATATACTAATAGAATTGCTAATAATTTTAAGATTAGATATAATAAAAAAATCTGTGGAACAGGAAGGAGAGGGGAGAGAGCACATATCAACTCGTTTAAAGATGAGGAGCAAGAGGGAAGGTATATTTGTGAGAAGATTTTAGCTTATAGAGAGAAGTTTCCCTTTGAGGAGATGGCTATACTATTTAGAAATAGATATACAGTAAAAGTGATAGAAAAGTTATTGATGGAATATAAAATACCATATTATAAAAAAGAGATGGAAGAGAAAAATGGAGTAGCCCTTTACTCCTTACACTCTTCTAAAGGGTTGGAATGGGAGATAGTTTTTATACCTACACTTTTAGATGGGATATTTCCTAGTAGTATTGAAAGGGAAAAGCTTGAGGAGGAGAAAAGACTTTACTATGTAGGATGTAGTAGGGCAAAAAGTTTTTTACATCTAAGTTATCCAAAATATCACTATGAAAAACTTGGATATTTTGATAAAAAATCAAAATTTTTAGATTACTAGTAGAAGAAAATAAAACAAGGAAATGTATTTTTTTAGAAAATGATAATTATTAATATAATAGATATCTTTTTTTATAAAAAACAAGAAATAATATATATAATTCTCAGTATTTCTTTTCTTGACGGAAATGTTTGGAGTATTATATAATATTTAAAGAAAAGATAAGTAAAATTTTAAGTAGAGGGAAACAAGTGAAATTCTTGTACGGTCCCGCCACTGTAATGAGGACGAAAGTACATTAGCCACTGAGGAATTGGGAAGGAGTACAAGTAGGTTGAGTCAAAGTCAGGATATCTCGCTTAAAATATTTAACTATCCTGCGTGGACGGGAGGAGAAAGAAAAATGAAATATGAGTATAGTAGATAATAAATAAAAAGCTATTCAATTATTTTTAGAAAGGAAGCACTCTCTTTGCTCCCATTACTAATTGAATAGTAAGAAAGAAAAGTAATTTTTTTTACTTTCTTTTTATTATATCTATTATACTTTTTTTATTTATTGAGGTGAAAAATGAAACATAGAAATATAATGGTAGTGGGGACCTCATCTGGAGCTGGAAAGAGTATGATAGTTACAGGGCTATGTAGAGCTTTAACAAAAGATGGATATAAAGTATCTCCATTTAAATCTCAAAATATGGCACTTAACTCTTTTGTTACAAAGCAGGGGTTAGAGATGGGAAGAGCTCAAGTGGTACAAGCATATGCCTGTGGAATAGAACCAGAAGCATATATGAATCCTATACTTCTAAAGCCTACCACAGATAGAAAGATTCAAGTGATAGTAAATGGTAAATCTATTGGGAATATGAGTGGAATAGAGTATGGAAAATTTAAAACCTCTTTAAAGCCAGAGATAATGAAATCTTATAATTATATCAGAGAAAACTATGATGTATCAATAATTGAAGGAGCAGGGAGTCCTGTTGAGATAAATATTAAGGGAGAGGATATTGCCAATATGAAGATGGCAGAGATGGCTGATGCTCCTGTGATACTTGTAGCTGATATAGATAGGGGAGGAGTCTTTGCTTCTATATATGGGACTATTATGCTTATGGCTCCAGAGGAGAGAGCAAGAGTAAAAGGAGTAATTATAAATAAGTTTAGAGGAGATGTAAATATATTAAAACCTGGACTTAAAGAGATAGAGGAATTGACAGGGGTTCCTGTAATAGGAGTAATGCCTTATAGTAATGTAGATATAGAAGATGAGGATAGTGTAACAGAGAGATTTAAGAAAATGAAAAATAGAAAGGGAATAAATATCTCTGTAATCAAATTAAAACATATATCTAATTTTACTGATATAGATGCATTAGGAATAGTAGAAGATGTAAATATAAAATATATTACCTCTGCTGATGAGTTAGGAGATGAAGATATTATAATTATTCCTGGAACTAAAAACACCATAGATGACTTAAAAGAGATAAAGGATAATGGAATAGCTACTGAGATAATAAAAGCTTCTAAGACTGGAAAAATTATAATAGGTATCTGTGGTGGATTTCAAATGATGGGAGAGAAGATAAAAGACCCATATGGAATAGAGAGTGAGATAAAAGAGATTCCTGGACTTTCTCTATTGGAATTGGAAACAGTGATGGAGAGAGAAAAAAATACCCTACAATATGAAGGTAGCCTCATAAATACATCTGGGTTACTAGATGGATTAGAGGGAGAAAAGATAAAAGGATATGAAATTCATCAAGGAGTAACTTTAGGAGAGGAGAGAAAGGTTACAGCTGATGAGAGAGTAGTAACAGTTGTAAAGGGAGAGAATATCTTTGGAACATATCTACACGGAATATTTGACAATGAAAAAGTAACTAGACATATACTCAATAAGGTAAGAGAGAAAAAAGGTATGGAGTTACAATCTCAAGGGATATCATTTGATGAGTATAGAGAGCAAGAGTTAGATAAGCTTGAGAAAATTTTTAGAGAAAATATTGAGATGGAAAAAATTTATAAAATATTAGGTGAGTAAGATGATTTTTATAATGAGATACAGTATAGCATATATAATGGATTTAATATTGGGAGACCCACACTGGTTTCCACACCCAGTTAGATTTATAGGAAAACTTATAAATTTACTTGAGAAATTATTGTACAAATTTAGTTGTAAAAAATTTACTGGGGGAGTATTGGCTATACTGACTATTGGAGTAACTTTTTTAATATCATTTTATTTAGCTAAGTTATCATCTATATTGGAGATATTTTTTCTATATACTACACTAGCTACTAAAAGCTTAGCAGATGAAGGATTTAGAGTTTGCAAAGTTTTAGTAGAGGGAGATATGGAAAAGGCTAAAAAAGAGCTAGCTTATTTGGTAAGTAGAGATACAAATAGTATGGACGTTACTCAAATAGTAAGAAGTATATTGGAAACAATAAGTGAAAATACAGTAGATGGAGTTATTGCTCCTATGTTCTTTGCTTTTGTAGGAAGTTTTTTTTATGTTGAGGGAGTATCTCTTGCTCTTCCTTTTGCTATGGGGTATAAGGCGATAAATACTTTGGATTCTATGGTGGGATATAAAAATGATAAATATATAGATTTTGGAATGGTATCTGCTAAGATAGATGATATGGCAAATTTTATTCCTGCTAGAATAGCTGGAGGGTTTATTATTCCAATGGGAGCTTTTTTGTTAAGAATGGATTATAAAAGTGCTTGGAGAATATTTTTTAGAGATAGACTAAACCATTCTAGCCCAAACTCTGGACACTCTGAAGCTGCTTTCGCTGGAGCATTGGGAGTACAATTTGGTGGAAGAACTAGCTACTTTGGAAAATGGTATGACAAACCTACTATTGGAGATAAATTAAAGCATTTTGGAATACCAGATGTAAAAAGAGGAATTAGACTTCTATATGTTTCCTCTTGGGTGGGACTTGCTACATTTATAATTTTATCTCAATTAATAAATATATTGTTATAGAGATGGAGATATCATATGGAGATAAGAAAATATAAATCTTCTGATTGCCAAGAGATAACAGAGCTTTTTTATAATACAATACATAGTATAAATAAAAAAGATTATACTCAAGAGCAATTAGATGTATGGGCAACTAAGAATATAGATATAGAGAAATGGGATGCTTCTTTTTCAAAAAACTATACAGTTATTGCTGAAAGTAATGGTATAATAGTTGGCTTTGGTGATATTACTGAAGATGGATATTTGGATAGACTATATGTACATAAGGATTTTCAAAGAATGGGAATAGCTACAATGATTTGTGATGAGTTGGAAAATAAAGTAAAAGGAAAAATGATATATACTCACGCCTCTATAACAGCAAAACCATTTTTTATTAAAAGAGGGTATAAAGTTATAAAGCAACAGCTAGTAGAGAGAGAAGGTATTCTATTAGAAAACTATGTTATGGAAAAGAGGTAGAATAGATGGATTTACACGGTGGAAATATATATAGACTAAAAAGAGAGGGAAAAGGAGAGCTATTAGATTATAGCTCAAATATAAATCCCTTAGGAGTACCTGAAAAGTTTAAAAAAAGTGTGATAGAAAATTTTGATATATTAGAAAAGTATCCAGACCCAGATTATATAGAACTGAGAGAGAGTATTGGAAAATATAATAACGTAGATATAGAAAATATAGTAGTAGGAAATGGGGCTACAGAAATACTTTTTCTATATATGAAGAGTTTAAAACCTAAAAAAGCCTTTGTAGTAGCTCCAAGTTTTGCTGAATATAGAAGAGCATTAGAGAGTATAGATTGTGAGATAGAGTATTTTATATTAGATGAAAGTGAAAATTTTAATTTGAATGTAGAAAAATTTATAAACTCTATCCCTCAATGTGACTTAGTAGTAATATGTAATCCTAATAACCCCACAGGAAATTTTATATCTCTTGAAAATATCCAAAGGATAAATGAGGAATTAAAAAAAAGAGAGATAAAACTTTTTATAGATGAAGCTTTTATAGAATTTATAAAAGGTTGGGAAAAACTTACAGCTGTAAATTTAAAGGATAGCAATATATTTGTAATGAGAGCATTGACAAAGTTTTTTGCTGTACCTGGGTTGAGATTAGGATATGGAATAAGTTATGATAAAGAGATAATGAAGACTCTTCCTAAGTATAAAGAGCCATGGAGTATAAATAGTTTTGCTGACATAGCAGGAAAAACTATGTTGTGGGACAGAGAGTATATAGAAAAAAGTGAGAGTTGGATAGAAGAGGAAAAAGTTTGGTTTTATAATGAAGTTCTAAAGATAGAGGGAATAAAAGCATATAAAACTAACACAAATTTTATGTTGATACAACTTTTAAATAAGAGTTCTAATGAAGTAAGAGAGAAATTAATAGAGAGAGGAATAGTTGTAAGAGATGCTTCTAACTTTGTAGGACTAAATAATCACTATATTAGACTTGCTATCAAAGACAGAGAAAATAATATGAAAGTATTAAAAAATCTTGCTGAGGTGGTAAGATGAAAGGATTTATGATAGCTGGGGTAAGTAGTGGTATAGGTAAAACCACTGCATCAATGGGACTTATGTCGCTCTTTGAAAACGTTTCTCCATTTAAAGTTGGACCAGACTATATAGATACAACATTTCATCAATTTGTAACAGGAAATAAAAGCTATAATTTAGATTTGTTTATGATGGGAGAAGAGGGGGTAAAATACTCTTTCTATAAACATCATAAGGGAATCTCAATAGTTGAGGGAGTGATGGGACTATACGATGGAATAGACCATAGCTTAGATAATAATAGTTCAGCACATTTAGCTAGAGTATTAGATTTGCCTGTTATTTTAATAGTAAGTGGTGGGGGAAAAAGCACAAGTATAGCTGCTGAAGTACTTGGGTATAAGATGTTGGATAGTAGAGTCAAAATAGCTGGGGTAATAATCAATAGAACTACTGAGGCTATGTATAAACATTACAAAGAGGCAATAGAAAAATATACAGGGGTAGAGTGTATAGGATATCTTCCAAAAGATAAGAGCTTGAGTGTGTCAAGTAGACATCTCGGACTTCTACAAGCTGAGGAGATAGAGGACTTAAGAGAAAAATCTAAGCATTTAAAGGAGATTTTACAAAAGACAATTGATGTAGAAAGACTTTTAGAGATAGCGGAGTTAGGAGAAAGAGATGGTATAAAAAATCTTTTTGAAGAATTAAAAGATAAGTATAAGGGATTAAAGGTAGGGGTAGCTAAAGATAAAGCCTTTAGTTTTTACTATAATGATAATCTTGAGCTGATGGAGGATTTAGGAATGGAGTTGATTCCCTTTTCTCCTATAAATGATAAAAAGATACCAGAGGTAGATTTATTATACTTTGGTGGGGGTTATCCAGAAAACTATGCTAAAAAGTTATCTAGTAATATAGAGATGATAGAGAGTATAAGGGAGTTCCATAATAGAGGTGGGAAAATCTATGGAGAGTGTGGAGGATTTATGTATCTTACCTCTGGAATAAAATTGCTAGATGGAAAAAATTTCCCTATGTGTGATATTATAAAATGTAGTGTAGAGATGAGAGATAGATTAGATATTTCTAGATTTGGTTATATATCTCTTTATGACAAGGAAAAAACTTTAGGAAGAGGACACGAATTTCACTACTCTAAAATATATGATATAAAAGATGACAGTAGAGAGTATAGAGCTATAAAGCCTAATGGTAAAGAGTGGACTTGTGTTTTTAGAGAAAAAAATTGTAGAGCTGGTTATCCACATATACATTTTTTTAAGAGTTTAGATTATTTAGAACAGATAATAAAGGAGTAAGAAGATGAGTACATATATAAAGGTTCCCCAAGATATTGAAAAAAGAAGTTTTGAGATAATAGGAGAGGAATTAGGAGAAAAGAGAGAGAAATTTGATAAGAAAACTCTTCCAATAGTAAAAAGAGTAATACATACAACAGCAGATTTTGAGTATGCTGATTTGATAGAGTTTCAAAATGGGGCTGTGGACAGTGCTATGGAAGCTTTGCAAAATGGTTGTAAGATTTACTGTGATACCAATATGATAGTAAATGGACTTAGTAAATTAGTTTTAGGAAAATTTAACTCTTCAGCTTATTGTTTAGTGTCTGATGAAGAGGTTATAAAAGAGGCTAAGGAAAGAGGTGTTACTCGTTCAATAGTAGGAATGGAAAAAGCTGGAAAAGATAAAGATACAAAAATATTTTTAATAGGAAATGCCCCAACTGCTCTATATCAACTAAAGGAGATGATAGAGAGAGGAGAGATTGAAAAACCTGCTTTAGTGGTTGGAGTTCCAGTTGGATTTGTAGGGGCAGCTGAATCAAAAGAGGCATTTAAGGAGTTAGGACTTCCATATATCACTATAAATGGAAGAAAAGGGGGAAGTACAGTAGCTGTATCTATTCTTCACGGAATACTTTATCAGATGTATAAAAGAGAGGGATTTTAAATGTCTGAAAATTTAAAGGCAGGTTATACCACTGGTACTTGTTCTGCAGTAGGTATAAAAGCAGGATTAGAGGCTCTGATAAATAATAATTATTTAGAACAATTAGAATTTACAACACTTAATGGAGAAAAGATAGTTGTACCTATATATAAGATAAAGACAAGAAAAAACTCTGCAAGTGTGGCTGTTACTAAATATGCTGGAGATGACCCAGATGTAACTAATGGAATAAATATCTGTACTAAGATAAAATTAGTAGATAAATTACCACATATAGAAAATGGAATCTATTTTAAAAATTTTATTTTAATTGGAGGAAGGGGTGTAGGAAAAGTTACCAAGCTTGGATTACAAGTAGAGATAGGTAAACCAGCTATCAATCCTGGTCCTCAAAAGATGATAGAAGAGATAGCTGATAAGTTTTTAGAGGAAAATGGGAAAAGAGCTGTAATTACTATATATGTTCCAGAAGGATTAGAAAAAGCTAAAAAAACTTTTAATCCAAAACTTGGGATAGTAGGTGGAATATCAATTCTTGGTTCTACTGGAATAGTAAAGCCTATGAGTGAAGAGGCTCTAAAGGACTCTATGTTTGTGGAGCTTAAAGTATTGAGAATGGCAAAGGATAGAGATTGGTGTATATTTACCTTTGGAAATTATAGCAAAAGCTATTGTGAAAAGTTGGAGCTTGATTTAGAGCAAACAATAGTCATAAGTAACTATGTGGGATTTATGATAGACTCTGCTGTAAAGCTTGGATTTAAAAAAATTCTACTTCTTGGACATATAGGAAAGGCTATAAAAATAGCTGGAGGAATATTTAATACCCACAGTAGAGTGGCTGATGCTCGTGTGGAGATAATGGGAGCTAATGCTTTTTTATGTGGAGAGAGTCCAGAAAATATTCATAAGATAATGGAGTCTAATACTGTAGAAGAGGCTTGTGATTATATAAAGAAAAAAGAGTTCTTCCCATTTATAGCTAATAAGGTAAAAAAAAGAGTAGAGGAGTATTCAAGAGGGGAGTTAGAATGTGAGGTTTTACTTTTCTCTTTTAAAGGGAATACTCTTGGATATAGTGAGAGATTTTATCAGATGGCAGGTGAGTTAGCTGAAAAAAATTGATGTGGTTGGACTTGGACCAGGGAATATAGATTATATAACTAAGATTGGAATAGAGAGTATAAAAAAATGTGAGATAGCTATAGGAGGAGCAAGACAATTAGAGGAGATCTCCTCTCTACTCCTACCTACTTGTGAAAAATATACTCTAGGTAAACTTTCTGATTTGATAGAGTTTATTAATAAAAATAGAGATAGAAAAATTTGTATAATTGTATCTGGAGATACAGGATTTTATAGTCTGCTTAGCTTTTTGAGAAAAAATTATTCTAGAGAGGAATTGAATGTAATACCTGGGATATCTTCTTATCAATATCTTTTCTCTCGTATTGGAGAAGTATGGCAAGATTATAAACTTCTTAGTGTGCACGGAAGAGAGGCTGAGTATGTAGAGATTTTTTCAAAGGAGAGGGGGATTGTGCTCCTTACTGATAATATAAATACTCCATATGTAATAGCTAAGAATATCTATGAAGCTGGGTATAGAGATGTGGAGATTGTAGTGGGAGAGAGGCTCTCTTATCCAGATGAAAAAATTACTTTTATAGATATAGAAGAGTATAAGAAACTTAATAGAAAGTTTTCTATGAATATAGTGATAGTAAGAAAAAATTAGGGAAGAAAGGAGAGAGAAAACCTTGCATATATATGATAAAGAGTTTATCCAAGGAGAGTTACCTATGACAAAGCAAGAGGTAAGAGCTGTAACTGTTGCTAAGCTTCAACTAAAAACTAACTCTGTTTTGATAGATGTAGGAGCAGGGACAGGAACAATTGGAATAGAAGCAGCTACCTATCTTGGAAATGGAAAGGTAATAGGGATAGAGAAAGAGGAAAAAGGGTTAGAAACTATAAAACAGAATGTAAAAAAATTCAATCTAACTAACTATGAATTGATACACGGAAGAGCTCCAGAGTCTATACCTAATATAGAGTATGATAGAATGTTCGTTGGTGGCTCAACAGGAAGTATGAGAAGTATATTAGAACATTTTATAAATTATTCCACAAATGATGCAAGACTTGTTATAAATACAATTACATTGGAGAGTTTAAATGATACTATAGCTCTACTTAAAGAGTGTGGATTTAAAGATATAGAAGTAGTAAATATGATGGTATCAAGAGGTAAAAAGATAGGACCTTATACAATGATGTATGGGGAAAATCCTATTTACATAATAACAGTGGATAGAAATCAAGAACAACTTTCGTTCAAAGAATAAAGAGTAATTATAGCTTAACTCATTAAAAACTCAAGGGTTAAGTCTTACGACTTATTGAGTTTTTTAGCATTCGTTTTCGCTGACTTACTCTAATATTCTTTTCAATCTTCGTTATTCTTGATTTTGATATTAATTGATAAATAATAAAATAAAAGGAGAAAAGAGATGACAAATAAATTTTATGGTATAGGGGTAGGAGTAGGAGATCCAGAGCAAATTACAATTAAGGCAGTAAATACTTTAAAAAAATTGGATGTAGTAATAGTACCAGAGGCAAAAAAGGCAGAGGGAAGTACTGCATATGAGATAGCTAAGGAGTATTTAAAAGATGATATAGAAATAGTGTTTATGGAATTTCCTATGTTAAAAAATCCATTGGATAGAGTAGAGGGAAGAAAAGCAAATACAAGGATAGTAGAAAAATTACTTGATGAAGGAAAGAATGTAGGATTTCTTACAATAGGAGATACTATGACTTATAGTACATATGTATATCTTTTAGAAAATATGCAAGATAGATATAAATCGATGGTAGAAACTATCCCAGGAATTTCATCTTTTGCTGATATGTCATCAAGATTTAATTTTCCAATAGTAATGGGAGATGAGTCATTAAAAATAATATCTATAAATGATGATACTGATATAGAGAAAGAGTTAGCAGATAGTGAAAATATAGTATTTATGAAAGTTATGAGAAATTTTGATAAATTAAAAGAGGCTCTTATAAAAACTAACAATATGAATAATATAATAATGGTATCTAATAGTGGAAAAGATACAGAGAAAGTTTTCTATGATATATCTAATCTTACAAAAGAGGATATCCCATATTTCACTACTATGATTTTTAAAAAGGGAGGATTTGAGGAATGGAAAAAGTTTTCTTTATAGGAGCAGGACCAGGGGACCCAGAGTTAATAACAGTTAAAGGACAAAGAATTGTAAAAGAGGCTGATATAATTATATATGCAGGTTCATTAGTACCAAAGGAAGTAATAGATTGTCATAAGGAGGGAGCAGAGATTTATAACTCAGCTTCAATGACACTAGAAGAGGTAATGGAAGTAACTATCAATGGAATAAAAGCGGGGAAAAAAGTTGCTAGAGTACATACAGGAGACCCAGCAATATTTGGAGCACATAGAGAGCAGATGGATATTTTAGATGAGCATGGAATAGAGTATGAAGTCATTCCTGGGGTAAGCTCTTTCCTAGCTTCAGCAGCTGCTGTAAAAAAGGAGTTTACGCTTCCATCAGTTTCTCAAACTGTAATATGTACAAGATTAGAGGGAAGAACTCCTGTACCAGAAAAGGAATCATTAGAGAGCCTAGCTACTCATAGAGCTTCTATGGCAATATTTTTATCTGTTCATATGATAGGAGATGTGGTAAAAAGATTAGCTACTTCTTATCCTATGACAACTCCAATAGCTGTAGTACAAAGAGCAAGCTGGCCAGATGAAAAAATAGTAGTCGGAACTCTAGAAACAATAGAGGTACAAGTGAAAGAGGCAGGAATATCTAAAACAGCTCAAATATTAGTTGGAGATTTTTTAGGAAATGAATATGAAAAATCTAAGTTATATGATAAAACATTTACTCATGAATTTAGAAAGGGAGTAGAGTAAAAAATGAGATTAGCTATATGGAGTGTAACAAGAGGAGCTGGAGAGGTAGCTAAGAGAATTAGAAAAAAAGTAGAAGGAGATATATATACTCTAAAAAAATTTAATATAGAGGAAAGTATTCAAATAGAAAACTTCAGTGAGGAGCTAGAGAGAAAATTTAACTATTATGATGGGCATATATTTATTATGGCAACAGGAATAGTTATTAGAAAGATAGCACCACTTATAAAGAGTAAAGATATTGACCCAGCTGTATTAGTTATAGATGAGGGAGAAAATTTTGTAATCTCTCTTCTCTCTGGTCATATTGGTGGAGCTAATGAGCTAGCTTATAAAATTGCTCAGTCTTGCTCTTTGCTTCCTATTATAACTACTAGTTCAGATGTTACAGGAAAGATAGCAATAGACACAATAGCACAAAAACTAAATTGTGAGATGGAATCTCTTACTAAAGCTAAAGAGCTTACATCTTTAATAGTGGATAATAAAAAAGTAGATATACTACTTCCTAATAATGTAAAATTAGGAGAGAATAAAGATTCTTCTGGAGTAGTGATAGTATCAAATAAAAAAAATATAGATATAATGAGATTATATCCTAAAAATATTATTGTAGGTATAGGTTGTAGGAGAGGAACTCCTAAAGAGGAGATAGAAAAAGCATTAGATGAGGTAATGAGAAAACATAATCTTGCTTATGAGAGTATAAAAAAAATTTCTACTGTGGATATAAAGGCTGATGAGATTGGAATTATAGAGTTAGCCCAAAGTTTAAATAGAGAGCTTATAATTATATCCAGAGAGGATATAAAAAAGGTGGAGGATAGATTTCTAGGCTCTGAATTTGTAAAAAAACAGATAGGAGTTAGCTGTGTATCTGAACCTTGTGCTCTATTAGCTTCTAATGGAGATGGTAAATTTTTAGAGCAAAAATATGTTCAAAGTGGAATAACAATATCAATTTATGAGGAGAAATTTGGAGATGAGTAAAGGGAAAATATATGTAGTAGGGATAGGACCTGGAAATATGGAGGATATAAGTGTAAGAGCTTATAAGACTTTAAAAAATGTAGATGTAATAGCTGGATATATCACTTATATAGATTTAGTAAAAGATGAATTTAAAGAGAAAGAGTTCTATGTATCTGGAATGAAAAAAGAGATAGATAGATGTGAAAAGGTTTTAGAGTTAGCTAAAGAGGGAAAAACAGTAGCTTTGATAAGTAGTGGAGATGCTGGTATCTATGGAATGGCTGGAATAATGATAGAGGTAGCATTAGGAAGTGGAATAGATGTGGAGGTTATACCAGGGATTACATCATCAGTAGCTGGAGCTTCATTAGTTGGAGCACCTCTTATGCACGATCAAGCTATAATAAGTTTAAGTGATTTACTTACAGATTGGGAAGTTATTACTAAAAGAATAGATAGAGCTAGTGATGGGGATTTTGTAATCTCTCTATATAATCCAAAAAGCAAGGGAAGAACAGAACAGATAGTAGAGGCAAGAGAGATTATGTTAAAACACAAGGCTCCTAGCACACCAGTGGCTCTATTAAGACACGTGGGGAGAGAGGATGAAAACTATACTTTAACTAATTTAGATGAGATGTTAAACCACGAGATAGATATGTTTACTGTAGTTATAGTTGGAAACTCTAAAACATATGTAAAAGAGGGAAGAATGATAACTCCTAGAGGATATCATCTATGATTTGGGTAATAGGTGGTACAAAAGATTCTAGAGATTTTCTGGAAAAGATTGTAAAGAGTACTACTGATATAATTGTAACAACAGCTACTGAATATGGAGGAAAACTTTTAGAAAATCTGCCAGTAAAAACTCTGTGTAAAAAATTGACTTACTCTATGATGGTAGATTTTGTAAAAGAAAACTCTATAGATAAGATAGTTGATTTATCTCATCCATATGCTATGGAAGTTTCACAAAATGCCATTGATATAAGTAAGGAGCTACAAATAGAGTATTTTAGATTTGAAAGAGAGGAAATCTCTTTTCTCCCACAAAAATATATAGAGTTTGATAATATAAAAAGTCTAGTAGAATATTTAGAGGGAGTAGAGGGAAATATATTAGTTACTCTTGGAAGTAATAATATTCCTCATTTTTCTGAGCTTAAGAATTTAAAAAATTTTTATTTTAGAATCTTACCTAAATGGGATATGGTAAAAAAGTGTGAAGATGTAGGGGTACTCCCTAAGAATATAATTGCTATGCAGGGACCTTTCTCTAAAAATATGAACAAGGCTATGATAGAGCAATATGGTATAAAATATCTTGTAACTAAACAAGCTGGAGATACAGGAGGAGAGAGAGAAAAGATAGAAGCTGCTGATGAGATGAATATAGAAGTAGTTTTTCTTACTCGTCCTAAGGTTGAGTATCCTAATTGTTATAGTGATATAAATAAATTAGTTAGAAGAATAATAAAAAAATAATAGGTTATAAAAAGAAAATTTTACTTTCTATTTAAAAGTAATTTTTTCTTTTTTTATTTTTAAAAAAAATATGGCAATTTCGTGAAAAAATCTTTGACATATTTTCAAAATTGGAATATAATAACTGTTAGGAATTTTTTAAAAATAAATATTAGGAGGAAAAAAACAATGAAAAAAAACTCTAATACACTAGCTGTAAAAATGAGTATAGCTTTAGTGTTAGGTATCATTGCTGGATTTTTATGTATCTTTTTTAGAGAGAGAGTAGGAGTAGATAGTGGAGCGTGGAAATTTTTAAACTTCTTACTATTCCAAGACATCAGTGCTAAAGGAGGAGAAAGAGCAATTGGTATCTTCTATATCATAGGGCAATTGTTTATCAACTCACTACAACTTGTAATTATACCAATGGTATATACTTCAATAACTCTTGCTATTTGCCACATTAGTGATACAAGAAAATTGGGACGTATCTCTTATAAAACATTAGGATTTTTCTTAGTGTCATCAATCTTTGCTTTAGCTTTAGCTGGATTTGTAGGAATGGCTTTAAATATGTCAGGGGCATTTAGTATTCATATTGAATCTGGAGTAAATGTAGTAGCAGGAAAAACAGGAAGTAACCCACTTCTAATGATTATGCAAATAGTTCCTAATAATATATTTGCTGCTTTTTCACAAAATGGTGGAGTATTAGCAGCTGTATTCTTAGCTGTATCAACAGGATTATGTATTAACTCATTAGGAGAAAAAACACACTATGTAAAAGGGTTTTTACAAGAGGTAAATGATATAGTTATAAAGTTTTTATCATTTGCAATAAATAAATTTGGACCAATAGCTATATTTGTTCTACTTACTAGAACATTTGCTGCTTATGGGATAGAGCACTTAAAACCAGCTTTAATATATGTAGTATCTACTACTATAACTTTACTTTTATTCTTAGTATTTGGATATGCTATATTAATAGTAGCATCTACTAGATTAAATCCAATGCCATTTGTAAGAAAGGCATCTAAAGTTGCTCTATTTGGTTTTTCAACTTCATCTTCAGCTGCTACACTACCACTTAATAAAAAGACAACTGTAGAAGAGCTTGGAGTAAATGAAGATATAGCTTCATTTGTACTTCCACTTGGAATGACAACTAATATGAATGGAACAGCTATTATGCAAGTAATTGCTGCTGTATTTGTAGCTAGTACAGCTGGATATGAATTAGGACTTGCTAATATATTTATCATAGGAGTTCTTGCTCTTATAGCTTCAGTAGGAACACCAGCAGCACCAGGAGCTGGAGCAATAGTATTATTTACTATCTTATCTGGACTTGGATATGTAAATGACACAGCAATATTAACTTACTCTTTAATACTTGCTATCAATAGACCTATTGAGATGTTGGTAACTTCTCTAAATGTAATAGGAGATAGTGCTGCTAGTATCTATGTAGCTAAGAGCGAACATATGTTAAACGAAGAAATTTATCATAAATAATTTTTATAAAATAGTCAGGGATAAATAGTTCTTGACTATTTTTATTTTTTGTAATAAATATTTTGAATTTTTTTTAAAGGTATGATAAAATAGATAAATACAATTAAAATAAATTTTGAAAGAGGGAGAGTTATGAAAATATCCAACAGAGCAATAGAAATGAATTTTTCACCAATAAGAAAGTTGATACCTCTTGCGGACGAAGCGGAAAAGAGAGGAGTTAAAGTATATAAATTAAATATAGGGCAACCTAACATTGTAACACCTGACTCATTTTTTGAAGGATTACACAATTATCAAGAGAAAATTGTAACATATTCAGATTCAAAAGGAATTTTAAAATTAAGAGAGAGCTTTGTAAAAAGCTATAAAGCAAGTGGAATAGATATAGATGTAGATGATATACTTATCACTCAAGGAGGAAGTGAGGCTATACTATTTATACTTATGTCTATTTGTAACGAGGGAGATGAGGTATTAGTACCAGAGCCTTTCTATTCTAACTACTCAAGCTTCTCTACATTTTCAGGAGCAAAAGTTAAACCTATTCCAACTACAATAGAAAACAATTTCCATCTACCTTCTCAAGAGGAGATAGAGAGTCTAATCACTCCTACAACTAGAGCTATAATGTTCTCTAACCCTGTAAATCCAACAGGAACTATATATACAGAAGAAGAGATAAGAATGATAGGAGAGATAGCTAAAAAACATGATTTATACATCATAGCTGATGAGGTATATAGACAATTTGTATATGATGATGTACCTTATACTTCTGTTATGAAAATGGAAGATTTAAAAGATAGAGTAATACTAGTAGATAGTATATCTAAACACTACAGTGCTTGTGGAGCAAGAATTGGACTTATAGCTAGTAAAAATCATGAGTTAATGAACTATATTTTAAAGTTCTGTCAAGCTAGACTATGTGTTTCTACAATAGAGCAACATGCAGCAGCAAATCTTATCAATACTATGGATAGTTATTTTGAAGATGTAAAATTGAAATATAAGAGCAGAAGAGATTTATTATATGGATATCTAAAGAAAATACCAGGAGTAATCTGTTCAAAACCTCAAGGAGCTTTCTATATTTTTGCTAAACTTCCAGTGGATAATGCAGAAAAATTTGCTAAATGGCTATTAACAGATTATTCATATGAAGGAAAAACTCTACTTATAGCTCCAGGACCTGGATTCTATCAAACACCAGGAAAGGGAGAGCAAGAGGTAAGATTTTCTTTCTGTACAAATGTAGATGATATAGAAAATGCTATGATAGTTTTAAGAAGAGCATTAGAAGAGTATAATAGAAAATAAGACAGTAAGTTAAGGAAAAATAAAAATTAATTCACAAAAAAATATTGACAATTAAAAAAAATTAGAGTATAATCAAGGAAAATTACGAAAAGGAGGAAGAGAGAATGTTAAGGAACTTCAGGATAAGGACGAACAATAAAAAGAATAATTTTAATAGCCTTGTCTTTGAAATTGACTGAATTACATTTATCTTCTTGAAAAGATTGGAAATAATTTAAATTGTTTTTCCATGAGCATAAAGTTGATAGCTTTGAATATTAATATATAATATTCTAAGTTTAATTTAAGTATGTAATACAGACATTTCGGTGTCTGTATTTTTTTATAAAAAAATAAATTGTTATAATATATTAAGGAGGAACAGATGGAGTATTTAGCACTACTAAAAGATATTTTTATAGGAGGGGAAAGATATAAGTATATACTAAACGGATTATCCTTTTCTGTTGGAACTACAGCTCTAGCAGCAATAATAGGAATAGCTTTAGGAATATTTATAGCTCTATTACAACTTTCACATTTTTATCCATTTAAACATAGTAAAAATTGGAAAAAATTTAATCCACTTTCAAAATTAGCTTTTGGTTATGTAGATTTAATTAGAGGAACACCTGCAGTAGTTCAACTTATGATTTTAGCTAACTTAATATTTGTAGGAAGCTTAAGAGATACACCTATACTTGTAATTGCTGCTATCTCATTCGGTATTAACTCTGGTGCTTATGTTGCTGAGATAATCAGAGCTGGTATAGAAGGACTTGACAAGGGACAAATGGAAGCTGCAAGAGCTTTGGGAATGAACTATGGACAATCTATGAAAGAGATAATCATTCCTCAAGCTGTTAAAAAGATTTTACCAGCACTTGTAAGTGAGTTTATAACTTTACTTAAAGAAACTTCAATAGTTGGATTTATAGGTGGAGTTGACTTACTACGTTCTGCAAACATCATCACAAGCCAAACATATAGAGGAGTAGAACCACTATTAGCTGTTGGATTTATCTATCTAATAATGACAGCAGTATTTACTAAATTTATGAGAAGAGTAGAAAAGGGGTTGAAAGTAAGTGATTAAGATTGAAAAACTTTGTAAAAATTATGATAAATTAGAAGTATTAAAAGGAATAGATGCTCAAGTAAACAAGGGAGATATAATAGCAATAATAGGACCATCTGGAAGTGGTAAATCTACTTTTTTAAGATGCATAAATAAATTAGAAGAGCCTACTAGTGGACATATATATATAAAAAATCAAGATATAATGTCAGATAATACAGATATTAACTTAATTCGTCAAAAGGTAGGGATGGTATTCCAACACTTTAACTTATTTCCACATAAAACAGTAATGGAAAACTTAACTTTAGCACCTATGAAATTAAAAAATCTTTCTCAAGAGGAAGCTGAGAAAAAAGCACTTATCTTACTTGAAAAGGTAGGATTAAAAGATAAAGCAAGTGCTTACCCTAACCAATTATCTGGAGGACAAAAGCAAAGAATAGCAATAGCAAGAGCTTTAGCAATGGAACCAGAAGTAATGTTATTTGATGAGCCTACATCAGCTCTTGATCCTGAGATGATAAAAGAGGTACTAGATGTAATGAGAGAGCTAGCTCAAGAGGGAATGACTATGCTTATAGTAACACATGAGATGGGATTTGCTAAAAATGTAGCTAATAGAATTTTCTTTATGGATAGAGGAACTATATTAGAAGATACTACACCAACTGAGCTATTTAGTAATCCTAAGCATGAGAGAACACAAGAGTTCTTAAATAAAGTATTAAATAAGTAATTTAAAGATTTTTATTATATTAAGAAACTTAAAAAGGGATGGAAATTATGAGAAGAAGTTAGATTAATACAGCAAAATCGAACGCTAAAAAACACAACTGTTTGAACGAAGTGAGTTTTGTGTTTTTAGTGAGATGAGCATAATTAATCAACTTCTTTGAATATGGAAGAGCTTTTAAGTTTCGAGAGAAGGAGAGTATTTTATTATGAAAAAATTATTTAAAAAAGCTTTAATTGGAATGATGGTTTTATCTTTATCAGCAACAGCACTAGCTAAGGAAAAAATCTATGTGGGGACAAATGCAGAATTTCCTCCTTTTGAATATTTAGAGAAAGGTGAGATTACAGGATTTGATATTGAATTAATGAATGAGATGGGAAAAGTCTTAGATGCTGAAATAAAAGTACAAGATATGGCTTTTGATGGATTACTTCCAGCTCTACAAATGAAAAAGGTAGATGTGGTAATAGCAGGAATGACAGCTACTGAAGAGAGAAAGAAAACAGTTGCTTTTACACAACCTTACTATACAGCTAGCCAAGTTATAATAGTAAAAGAGGGAGATAACTCTATAAAATCTTTTGACGACTTGAAAGGTAAAAGAGTTGGAGTTATGTTAGGATTTACTGGAGATACAGTTGTAAGTGAAATAGAAGGAGTAAAAGTTGAGAGATTTAATGCTGCTTATGCTGGAATAATGGCTCTTAAAGCTGATAAAGTAGATGCTGTTGTATTAGATTCTGAACCAGCTAAAAACTATGTAAAACAAAATGCTGGACTTCAAATAGCTGAAGCAGATGCAGCTCAAGAAGAGTATGCTATCGCTCTTAGAAAAAATGATAAAGAGTTATTAGAGAAAATAGAAAAAGCTCTAGCAGAAGTAAAAGCTAATGGAACTTATGATAAATTATTAGAGAAATATTTTAACTAAAATCTAATATAAAATTACTTAATTAAGGGAGAAGAGATTTAATAAAATTTCTTCTCCTTTTCTATTTGATATAATATTTTATTTGACTACTAAATGAAGATAAGGTATGATAATATTAAGGAAAAAAAGAAGGAGTAGAGAGATGAGAATAGATATAATTGATGTAGCTGGAAATATTACTCAAGAAAAAGTAAAAGGGAAAACAGTTATTATAATAGATGTGTTAAGGGCTACAAGTGTTATGACAACAGCTTTAGCAAATGGAGTAAAGGCTATCTACCCATATAAAGATATAGAGAGTGTACTAAAAAATTCAAAGTTAGATAAGAATCCATTGTTATGTGGAGAGAGAAAAGGACTTAAGATAGAAGGGTTTGATTGTGGTAACTCTCCATTAGAATATCCAAGAGAGCTAGTAGAGGGTAGAAATATGTATATGACTACTAGTAATGGGACAAGAGCAATAGAAAAAAGTGCTGATGGAGCAGAGAGAATATATATATCAGCTTTTTTAAATGTAGGAAGAGTGGCAAAACAAATTGTAGAAGATAATAGAGATGTAGTAATTGTATGCTCTGGTACAGATGATAATTTTTCTTTAGATGATGCTCTTTGTGCTGGGGAGATAATAAAAAGAGCTGTTAAAGAGAAAGATATAGAATTATCTGATATGGCAATAGGACTAAAGTTTATAGCAGAAAACACAAAAGATATTCCTACTACATTAAAGGGAACAAAACACTATGAATACCTAAAATCTATTGGATTTACAGGAGATATGGAGCATTGCTTTACAATGGATAAGTATGATATTTTACCTTTTTATAATGATGGGAAAATAATAGTAAAGGAGTAGTGATAGTATGAAAAAGAAATTAGCAATTTTTATAGGAAGTTTATTACTTTTAGGTTGCTCAAATACTCAACAACCTAAAGTAGAAGATTTCTTTATAGAAAATACTCAAACTTATACAGGTGGATTTGAAAATGCTGGTTATAAAGTAGATTCAAAAATAGTAGAATTAGATGGTAAAAAATTCTTAGTAGAGGATACAACAGATACAGCTACAACTGTTCAAAGAGTTTATTATTTAGATAATGATGAGATACTACTATTATTTACAGGGGAAGCTCAAGTAGCTGATTTATCTAAGCTTGATATAAATTCTGGAGAGGTAGTGTTAAAAGCTCCTCTAATAGTTGGAAAAACTTGGACTTCTAATGGTAATAATTATGAAATAATATCAGTAACTGAGGATAAAGTAGAGGTAAAGAAAACTTTTCAAAGTGGAGTAGAGAAGATTCTTACTTATAAGAGATAAAAAAATTAAAATAAAGTTTAAAGGAGAGATTCCACATTAATTATTTTGTAGGATTATCTCCTTTTTTATTTCTCTTTACTCCTTTATATTATATTAAATAAGATGAATGAAATTATAAATTATGGTATAATATAAAAAAGAGAATTAAAAATTTATAGAGGAAAAAATATGAAGAGATACAATACTTTAGACAATTTTTTTAAAACAACCTTTGGAAAGAAAATATATAAGGTTTCACTTGATGGGGGATTTACCTGTCCTAATAGAGATGGAACACTTAGCAAAAGAGGCTGTATATTTTGTAGTGAAAGAGGTAGTGGAGATTTTGCTGGGAAGCGTGGAGATGATATATATAATCAAATAGAGGAACAACTAAAGCTCATTGAAAAAAAATTCCCAGAGGGAGAGGTAATAGCATATTTTCAAAATTTTACTAACACTTATGCTGATGTGGAGTACTTGAGAGAGATTTACACAAAAGCTCTTTCACACCCTAGAGTGATGGGATTAGCTATTGCTACTAGACCAGATTGTTTAGGAGAAGATGTTTTAGAGCTATTAGATGAATTAAATAAAAAGCATTTTCTTTGGGTAGAGTTAGGATTACAGACAATAAATGAAGAGGTGGCTAAAAGAATAAACAGACAATATCCATTGGAAACTTATGTAAAAGCTACTGGAGAGTTAAATAAAAGAAATATAAAATTTGTTACACACATTATTGTTGGACTTCCTTATGAAAAAGAGGATGATGCTCTTGAAACTGCTATGTTTTCTGAAAAATGTGGAACTTGGGGAGTAAAGATTCATCTTCTACATGTGCTTAAAAATACTATGTTAGAAGAGCTTTATCAGAGAGATGAAATAAAATTACAAAAAAAATCTGAATACGTGAAAAAAATAGTTAAAATTTTGGCAAATTTGTCGTATAATATAGTTATACATAGAGTAACAGGAGATGGAGATAAAAATAATTTAATAGGCCCTCTTTGGAGCTTGAATAAGAGAGATGTTTTAAATAGTATTGATAAGCTTATGAAAGAAGAAAATATAACGCAGGGAAGCGAAAAAGAGAAGTAGGGGGATTTTTTATATGGGAGTTCTTATAAAAATAAACAGTATGTTAGATAATATAAGTTCTACTGAAAAAAAAGTAGGAGAGTATATATTAGAAAATCCAGATAAGATAAAAGATTTGAATACATATGAGTTAGCTAATATAACTAAGACAAGTCAAGCTACTGTTGTAAGATTTGCCAAAAGATTAGGATTTAAAGGTTTTCCAGCTTTTAAACTTGCTTTAAGCCAAGATCTTGGAAATAGAAAAGCTGAATCTCACGTAAATATTATGCATGAAGAGATAAAACCAGATGATAGTTTTGAAATTATAGGGAGAAAGATATCTAATGAGAATATTACTGCTATTAGTGATACCTATGAAGTTACAGACTTTGCAGAGCTAGAAAAAGCTGTAGTAATGTTATCTAAAGCTCGTAAAATAATGTTAGCGGGAATAGGATTTTCTGGAATAGTAGCAAAAGATTTTTACTATAAATTATTAGAATTAGGAAAACATGCTATGATAGAAGTGGATACACATATGCAACTAAGTTGTTTAAGTACAATGGGAGAAAATGATGTATTATTTGTAATCTCTCATAGTGGAAAGACAATGGAAATGTACAATGTTGTAAAAGTAGCTAAGAGTAAAGGAATAACTGTTATAGCAATGACAAGTATAGCTCCAAATCCAATTAGAGATTTAGCAGATATCAGACTTAATACTGTGGAAATGAATAGTAACTTTAGGTCAACAGCATTATCTCCAAGAATTTCACAGCTTACAGTAATAGATATGCTTTATGTTAAAATGATGTTAGAGAATAAAAATATGCAAGATTATATCTTTGATGCTATTGAGTTAGTTCAAGGGTTTAAAATAAAGTAAACTTAGGAGGAAGAAATGAGAGTAATTATCACTGATAAAAATGTAGGAGATTGGGCTGCTGTATATGTAGCAAGAAAGATTAATGAGTTCAAACCAACTAAAGAGAGACCATTTGTTTTAGGTTTACCAACTGGAGGAACTCCTTTAGAAATGTACAAGAGACTAATTCAATTAAATAAAGATGGAATTGTATCTTTTGAAAATGTAGTGACATTCAATATGGATGAGTATGTAGGATTAACTCCAGATAACGATCAAAGTTATCATTACTATATGCACCATAATTTCTTTGACCACATCAATATTCCAAAAGAAAATATCAATATATTAGATGGAATGGCAGAAGATTATAGAGCAGAGTGTCAAAGATATGAGGATAAAATAAAATCTTATGGAGGAATCCACTTATTTTTAGGAGGAATAGGACCAGATGGACATATAGCTTTCAACGAGCCAGGATCTTCTCTATCTTCAAGAACTAGAGATAAAGAGTTAACTATGGATACTATAATTGCTAACTCAAGATTCTTTGGTGGAGATATAAATAAAGTTCCAAGACTTGCTTTAACTGTTGGAGTAGGAACTATATTAGATGCTAAGGAAGTATTAATAATGGTAACAGGAGCTAATAAATCAAGAGCACTCCAACATGGAGTAGAAGAGGGAGTAAACCATATGTGGACAATATCAGCTCTTCAACTTCACAGAAGTGGTATAATAGTTTCTGATGAAGCTGCTTGTTCAGAATTAAAAGTTAGCACATATAGATATTTCAAAGATATCGAAAAAGATAACTTAGATTCAGAAAAATTATTAGCAGACTTGTATGCAGAGAATAAATAATAAATATTAAAATCAACTGGGGAGTTGCATTTATTAATGTGGCTCCCTTTTTTGTAGGAGGTAAGATGAAAAAAGCGATAGTAAATGGAGAGTTGTTTATAGGAAATAGATTCTATAAAGATAGAGTATTAATATTTGAAAATGAAAAAATAGTAGATATATTAGATGCAAGTGAATTAGAGAAAGAGTACGGAAATATTGAAGTTATAGATGCTAAGGGGTGCTATGTTACTCCTGGATTTATAGATTTACAACTGAATGGTTGTGGTGGAGTACTGTTTAATGATGATATTAGTGAGAAAACATTAGAGATTATGTATAAAACAAATTTAAAATTTGGGTGTACATCATTTACTCCTACTCTTATTACTACAAGTGATGAAAATATATTAAAAGCTATATCTCTAATGGAAAATGTAGATAAAGAAAAATATGGAGTAGTAGGTTTACATATAGAGGGACCATATATCAATGTAGAAAAGAAAGGAATACATAATCCAAAATTTATAAGAGCAGCTGAAGATAAGATTATAGATAGAATAATAGAAGCTGGAAAGGAAAATGTAAGGATAATTACTTTAGCTCCAGAAAAAACTGATAAAAAAGTAATTTCAAAACTTCATAAAGCTGGAATCAATGTAGCTTTAGGACATACTAATGGAACTTATGAGGAGTTAAAAGAAAAAGAGGGGTATGGAGTAACTTTAGCTACACATCTATATAATGGAATGTCATCGTTTAACCATAGAAATCCAGGAGCAGTGGGAGCTATATTTGATAGTGATATCTGTGCTGGTATAATAGTTGATGGTTTCCATTGTCATTACTCAGCTATAAAGTCAGCTATAAAAATTATGGGAGAAAGACTTTTTTTAGTAACTGATGCTGTTTCTCCTGTTGGAACTGATATGGAATATTTCTATTTTGAAGGAAATAAGGTATATTATAAAGATGGAAAATGTTTTGGAGAGGATGGAACACTTGGTGGTTCTGCATTAACTATGGATATGGGAGTAAAAAACTTAGTAAAACATTGTGATATTACATTGGAAGAAGCTATAAGAATGGCTACTTTATATCCAGCTAAAGCTGTAAAGATAGATGATAGATATGGAAAACTTCAACCGGATTATTTTGCTGATATAGTTTTCCTAGATAAACATCTGAATTTGAAGAAGGTAATTGCTAAGGGAATAGAATATTAAAATAAAGGGAGCAAAGGCTCCCTACTTATCTAATAAAAAATCTATTATATTAAAATGCTTAATTCCGTTCCTTGAAATGTCAAACATATCCATAGAGATAACATACTTAGGAAAATTATCTTGAATTTTCTCTAAGACTCCAAACTCTCTTTCAATTGTTTCTGGAGAAGCTAAGAGATAAGCTACCTGAATATATACTCTCTCTTCATTTTTGGTAGCGATAAAATCAATTTCTAAGTCGTTGAGTTTCCCAACCTTTACACTATAACCTTTTCTCAGTAATTCTAAGAATATGATATTTTCAAAAATTTGATTGATATCTCTTTCATTGCTTTCAAAGATGGCTTGACGTATACCATGGTCTGCTATATAATATTTTTCATTTATATTTAAAATTTTCTTTCCTATCAAATCATCTCTTTGAACTTTGTATATGAGCATAGCTTCTTCACAAGCTCTAATATAATTTAAAATTGTTTCTGGAGAAGCTTTTCTATTTTCACTTTTAAAAAATTTAGATATAGAGGTAGCTGAAAAAGTATTTCCTACATTCATTAGAATATATGATATAATTCTCTCAAGTAAATCAGTATCTCTTATACTATTTCTTTGAGTGATATCCTTTAAAATAATAGATGAGTATAAATCTTTTAGATATTGCATACTTGCCTCTAAACTATAATTTAGGTTATTAAGAAAGGGCATTCCCCCATATTTTATGTACTTTTTAAAAGCTTCTTGTGTTGTAATATTTTCTTGGGATAGTTTTAAACTCTCTATAAACTCTTGAAAAGAAAATGGATAAATCATAAACTCTACATACCTACCAGCTAAATATGTAGCTAACTCCCCAGAAAGTAATTTGGCATTAGAACCTGTTATATAGATATCAAAATCGTAGTCTTCATCTGCTCTTAGGGAGTTTATACATTTTTCCCATTCCTCTACCTCTTGTATCTCGTCAAGAAATATATAGTTTTTTTGATTTGGTTTTGCTCTTTCTATAATGTAATCATTAAGAGTTTGGGCAGTACAATAAGGTTTATTTTTTAAATTTTCAAAATTCAAAGTTATAAACTGCTCTTTGCTTCTACCATTTTTTATTAACTCCTCTTTAATTAGTTTTAACATAACAGATTTTCCACATCTTCTTATACCAGTTAAAACTTTTATAATATCTTTATCAATAAAAGGCTTTATTCTATCAAGATAATTTTTTCTTTCAATCATTTATATCACCTCTTCTATCAATTATAACTGATAAAAATAGTTTTTTCAAGAAATTTATCAGTTATAACTGATAAAAATATAAAAATCTTAAATTTTATCAGATACAACTGATATGGTAGTTAAAATTAATCGAAATTGAAATTTATCTTATAAAATATTTTTATTATAAAGAAGATTAAAAATAGAAAAAATTATATTCCTAATAACTGTTTTTTCTTTAAACTAAATTCTTCTTCTGTTAAGATACCTCTATCTCTTAATTCTGCTAATTTTTCTATCTCAAATAAATAAGCTATCTCACTATCCTTCTTTACCTCTGTTTTTTCTTGGATTTTTTCATTTATTTTTTCTTTTTTTAAATTAGATAATGCTATATTTAAATGATGATTTAAAGCAATAAAATCTTTTTCTTGTTCTAAATTAAACATAACTGTATTTTCATCTTGTGTAGCATCAAAAATTCCACCTTTATTTTCAATTCCACCATAAAAAGAAAATTGAATATAACCATTTGTAAGTATTCCTGCGTTTTTAAATTGTATAGCTGAAATATCAGACAAATAAATTGTTTTATCTCCTTTTAATCCTTGACTTAAAAAGGATATTACTCCTTTTCTTTCAATAACTATTTTATTTATATGGAAATTAATTGTTCCGTTGATGCCCCTAACAATCATATTTTCAACTTTATTCATTTTTTCTAGTACTTTAAAAGTATTTTCCTTTTTGGTAATATCATATATATTATTAATATCGATTTTATTATTTTTTTCAAAATCATTAATCATTTTTTTTAATTTTATAAAATTTTCTTCTTGAGAACTGATAAAAAATAAAGTCCTTTTTTTAATATCCTCTTCTAACTTAAATGTAAATGTAATTGAACCAGTGCTATCTCCTTTGCATTCATTCAAATTAATAGAGACAATATCTTTCAAATAAATAACTTTATTCGCATCAGAACCAAAACTGCCCTTTCTCACTAAAATTAGTCTATCCTCTAAAACTTCGATGTTATGGTCATATCCTTCTATTTTTATCATATTAAAACCTCTCCTTTTATTATTATCTAATATTAATTTCTTTCTTATTAAAAATTATTTCGATTAATTTTTATTTATTAATTTTTATTAATCAACCCACATATAATGTTAATTATATGTGAGTTGATTAATTGTTAAATAATTATTTAATTTAAAATTACTTTTATACTATTTTAATTTTTATAATTTTATATTTTTAAAACAAAGGTTAATATAAATTATAGATAAAGGAAAAATACAATAAAACTATAAATGTTTCATTGTATTTTATAATTAAATTTATCTGACTTATTTATTATAATTTTTCTAAGTCAGGGAGTTTTTCTAAAACTCTCTTTTCCAATACAGATTTAGCGTTGATATATATCTCTGTAACCCTTGTATCAGAATGTCCAAGAAAATCTCTTATCTCTAAAATATCTGCTCCATTCAATGAAAGCTCTGTTGCCACAGCATGACGTATATTATGTGGGCTAATATCTTTTCCTATAATTTTTCCGAAATTTTGTATTATATCATAAAGAGTTCTATATGATAATTTTGTATTTTTTTCAATAGAGCTATTAAATATATATTGCTCCTCTATATTTTCATCAGAGATAGAGAAAAACATCTGTTTATATTTTTTATACTCCAATAGTTTTTCTACTAATGTTGGATATATAGACTTATACTGTTCCTTACCGCTTTTTGTTTCTTCTAATTTTATAAAATAATTTCCCTCTCTATTGAGTAGATGTTTAAATTTTAAATTTATTAATTCAGAACTTCTCATACCAGTATAAAAAAGAGTATATAGTATAGTTAGGTTTCTATACTCTTTTTCCCCTTTGATAGTATAGTGTCCTATAATTTTTTTTATATCTTCAGCAGAAAGCTTTAATACATTATCAATATTTCTAGACACTTTAAATAGCTCTACATATTTAAATGGATTAGGATATCCATTTTTTTCCATCTCCTTATATAGAGATTTTAAAGCAGAAATAACTTTATTTACAGAAGTTTTTTTCATCTTTCTATCTTCTATAAGATGAGAGAGATAATCTTCTACATCTTGCTTTTCTATATCTTTCATTAAATCAATAAGCTCATCTGCTCTAATATTTTCTCCCTCGTATATATATTGTAAAAAATCTTTGAGATAGAAAAGATAATCCTTTATAGTTTTTTGAGAACGATAGATTTCAAAAATACTCTTTCTATTTTCTTTCTCTCTTTTTTTTCTACGAGGAGTATCTAATCTGGTTTCCTCTCTTTTTATAATATCCATATTTTTCTCCTAAAAAGTCCTAAGATATTTTTTATAAAATATATAGTTTTAAGAAGAAATAAAAAACTTTTCGACTAAAACTATGACTAAAAATTGTAAAAAATTTTAATTTTTTGAGCAATAAGAAAATTTAAATAATATCTTCTAAATTAATCTCTCTTACCTCTCCTAACTCCATATCTTTTAATTCTAATTTTCCAAAAGTTAATCTTTTAAGATAGATTACTTTATTGTTTACAGCTTCTAACATTTTTTTCACTTGATGGAATTTTCCCTCTCTAATTGTAAGCTCTATCTCCTTTTCTCCAACAATCTTTGCTTTTGCTGGTTGAGTAATATATCCTCCTATATCCACTCCCTCTTCTAATTGCTTAATTTCTTCTTCTCCTATCTCTTTTTCCAATTTAACATAGTAAGTTTTGTCTACATGCTTTTTAGGAGATAGTAGAGAATGTGCCAATTTACCGTCATTAGTAAATAGTAGCAACCCTTCAGTATCTTTATCTAGTCTACCTACTGGAGCTAAATCTTTTTTTATTACCCATTCTGGAAGTAACTCCATTACAGTTTTTTCTTTAGGGTCTTCAGTGGCAGTAATATATCCACCTTTTTTGTTCATTATATAATATCTAAACTCTTTATATTCTAATCTGTTTCCATCATACTCTATTTTATCTATACTCTCTTTTATATTAGTCTGTGGATTTTTTACTATAATATCATTTACTCTTATTTTTCCATTATCTAAAAGTTTTTTTACCTCTCTTCTACTTCCCAATCCACACTCTGTTAAAAATTTATCTAATCTCATTTTATCCTCCAAAAATTATTCTTACTTAAATATTACCATATATTAAAAGAAGTTTCAAATTTACTTTTATAGAAGTAAATGTTATAATTAGATATCAACAATAAAAGGAGCAAAATATGTTAGATTTTAAAAAGATAGATGAGATGATAGAATTAATAGAAGATAGTATAATTCCAGAGGGATATAGTAACAATGAATTTTTTATAGAGTTTTTTAAGGTGGTACAACTGATACCTCTATCTAAATATCTTAGAACAAAAGGAAAGGATAGTAAGCTTCCTAAAATAATGAATTCTAAAAAAGCTGGAGAGATACTTATTGCCACTCAAAAAGATGATGAGATAAAGCTTTACTTAAAAAGAAAGGGATATTCAGAGATACCAGAATTAGATTATAAGTCTATAATGTTACTTAGAAAAACTGATTTATATAGTAACTGGAATAAAGTGATAGCTTTTTTAGAGGGAAAGGGAACAGTAGGAGAGATTAACCAATCTACTAGAAAGGCTCTTTTACCCCAAGAGGTAGAAATGTTGGAGAATTATATTAAAACTAATCTTTCTATTGATGAGAAAGAATTAAACTGGTTACTTAATAAAATGAAAAAAGTAGAAGAGGATAAGAGTATAGCTAAAGCTTTAAAAAAATTAGTAAATAATTTATAATATAAAAAGGAGCTGTTGCAAATTCTTAAATTGAAATCAAAAAATAGAAATATTTAATAATATAAAAGGGAAAAAGTTTACTTCCAATCGCTAGTGCTTACGCAATGCTCATTACAGTAAATTTTTTTCCTTTTCCTTTACTCTTCTTTTACCCTGAACAAAAGTCATTCTTGAACTATTTATAATAACTTTAATTTCTTAAATTGTAACAGTCCCTTTATTATAATATTGGATAGTATATTAGCTAGGTGGCTCTTCGAAGAACAAACTTATCTTTATGACACTCTATCCTAGTTTTAATATAATCTGAAATTTTAACTCTTCATTCTAAAATCTAAACTCTAAAATTTTAAAACTCAGAAATTAAAGTTTAAGACTTAATCACTATTCTATCACTTGGAGTAGCCTCTTTAAATTCTTTTTTGTTAATTTATTACATTACTATTGTAAGTAACATTTTAAATTTATCTAAAGCATATACAGAATGAGGTTCTTTAGCTGGCATTAGAATATAATCTCCCTCTTTAAGATTATGTTCCACTCCATTTAAAATAATTTTTCCATTTCCTTCTAAGCAAGTAACAAATGCATCTCCAGGAGCTGTATGAGTAGGAATCTCTTTTCCTTTATCAAAAGCAAATAAAATCATTGTAACTCCTTGATTTTTTGCTAATATAAGTTGTTCTACAGAATTTTCTTTATAATCTATTTGAGATTTTAAAGTTAAAGATTTTGAATCCTCTATATTTTTTATGATATTACTCATTATTGTTTACCTCCAAATTTAACTTTTTATCTAAATAAATAGTATCATAATTATAGATATATTTCAGTAACATATGTTACCAACTAAGAGGATTATGAAAAAACAAATAATTAAAGTTAAAAATAAAGAGCAAGTATAGCTTAACTCACCTGCTCTCTTTATTTTTCAATTTTTATCACTTTTAGATTTTTAAAAATTTATTTTTTACCATTTATTATAGTGTACTTTACTCATATCCATATCTTTTTCTGTATAAGCAGGTCTTTCTTCTGCTGGGTAACCTAATGATATTAAATTGCTAATATAGATATCTTCTGGTATCTCTAAAATCTCTCTGATATTATCATGACAAGGTTTTCCATTAGCATCAAATTTTCCCTTAGTTTGTAACCAACAAGAACCAAGTCCTAACTCATGAGCTTTTAATTGAATAATTGTACTAGCTATACAAGCATCATCTTCTCCTGTTGGATATTCATGCCACACTGTCAATATCATAAGAGGAGCATTTTCAGCAAATTGAGCTCCACTTTCTTTAGAATGAGCTAATTTTTTTATTTTTTCCTTATCAGTAACAACTATAAACTCGTATGGTCTTCCATTTTTTCCACTTGGAGATACAACAGCTGTTTTCATAAGTTCTTTAATAACTTCTTTTTCTACTTCTCTGTCTTGATATTTTCTGATACTTCTTCTTGTTAAAAAATCCATAGTAAGTCCTCCTATTTAAATAACATATATATTCCTAATAATAAAATTATTAAGTTTAAACTGAGATTTGAATATTTTATGTAATTTTTATTTTTTTTCAACTTAAAAGAAAATGTAATATTTTTTATAATAAAAGAAAAAATACTTAATGTTAAAAATATTCCACTAGACATAGCTAGAATTAAATATCCAAAAGGTATATTTTTATTTAGCATATTTCCTAATAAAAGTACACTTAATATCCCAGAACAAGGAAAAAATAATCCAAATATAAATTTTGAGTTTTCAATATGTTTATTTTTAAATTCATTTATTAAATTGAAGCTAGCTAATAAAATTAAAGTAATACTATAAATATTTTTACTTATTAAATCTATATTTTGAAGTTGAGATATTGATTTAATAAAAAAAGTAGCTACAAAATAACTAACTAATCCTTGTCCATAAGCTATTAGAGCAGATATTATTAAAAGTTTTAATAAACTATATTTTAAGCTTAAATTTAAAATATAAGATTTTCCATGTCCAGGTGCAAGAGAATGAAGCATACCATATAAAAAAATAAAAAATATATAATATATAACTTTTTTATTTTTTAAAGCATATGTAATATTCTTCATAAGTAATAATGTTAATTTTTGTTGAGTAATAAATAGTTCTCGATGGTAAATATAAGCTAAAATTAAAAGTATAAATATTGATAATTGGAATATTTTATTTTTCATCAATATCTACCTCATAAACTTTAGGATATACCATATTATAATAATATGGCTGAGTTTTATCTTCTTTAAAAGTTAGTTTAAAATTATTATGAGAAAAATCTATTTTTAAAGAATCTTTGTCATAATCATAATCATAAAAATACTCTTTATCATAAATAGTTAACTGAATTTTATCTCCTTTTTTTAAAGGAGAAATATAACTAAATTCTAGATCAATAATTAAATTATTATCTTTATATCTCATATTCTTTGATATAATATTATTTTGTAATATTTTTCCATTATAATAAAATTTTAAGTCTTGTGAAATATCATTATAAAAATGTGAATTATCACTGCTTTCTTTAGCTAATTCACTATTTAAATCATCAAGAATTAACTCTAATTTTAAATTAATAGTATTTTTAGAAGAATTTTCTAATTTAAAACTATTTTCAAAAAAAATGTGTGGATGTGCTATCAAAATATGACTAGTGAAAATTAAACAACAAATAAGTATTTTTTTCATGATTAAAACTCCTTTAATTCAAGTTTAACTTTCCACCAAATATAATATATTTTATTAATTTTTTATTTAATTAGACTGTATAAATACTCTATTTCCTCTTTCCAGATACTATCATCAATAGTTTCCAGAATAATTGGCATATTATCAAATCTTCTATCGTTCATAAATCTAATAAAAAATTCCTCTCCAAGAACTCCTTTTCCTATACTATCATGTCTATCTTTTTTGCTTCCAGTATCAAATTTAGCATCATTTAGATGTATTCCTTTTAGATATTTAAAACCTATATGTTTTTCAAACTCTTCCATTGTTTTATTATATCCAGCTTCATCTTTTAATTCATATCCACCAGCTAAAGTATGACAAGTATCTAAACAAACTCCTATCCTGCTTTTATCTTCTATTTTCTCTATAATCTTTCCTATATGAGCAAAGTCATATCCCATATTAGAACCTTGCCCAGCTGTATTTTCCAATACTACCATTACATCTTTTGTAACAGCTAAAGCTTTATTTATAGAATCGGCAATATTTTCTATACATTTCTCTTCACTTATCTCATTGAGATGACTACCAGGATGTGTATTGAGATATTTAAGTCCTAGTTGTTCACATCTTCTTATCTCATCTATAAAAGCATTTAGAGATTTTTCTCTTTTCTCCACATCTTCAGCTCCTAGATTGATAAGATAACTATCATGAGGTAATATGTAATCTGGAGAGTAACCATATTTTTGAAGATTATTTTTAAATTCCATTATATCTTCATCTGTTAATGGTTTTGCTTCCCATCTTCTTTGATTTTTCGTAAATAGTGCAAAAGCTTTAGCACCTATCTTATTGGCATTGATTGGTGCGTTAAATACTCCACCTGTAGTAGATACGTGAGGTCCAATCCACTTGTTTTTTACTCTATCTTCTCTTGTTTCCAATTTCTTTTCCATAACCACTCCTTTATCTTATACTAATTATATCATAAATTGGAGCAGAGAGGAATATTAAAACTTTAAATTTATTTTTTGGCATAAAAATTAAAAGTGAAATGATAATATCAAATTATATGCTTTAAATTATAAATAGTATTTTCCATAACTATTTAGAGCAATAAAAAATAAGAGGCATTCTCTACCTCTCTTCTTTGAAGTTTTTTAATTTTAGTTTAGTTTCTATTTGATTAATAGTTTGAAACTCCTTCATATTTTCAATTTTATTTTCTAATTCTATTATCTTTTGATTTTTTTCATCTATAACTTTATTTAATTCACTAATTTTTCTATTTAATAAATTATTAAGTTCTTGATTAGTTTTAGAATTATCTGTTTTTAAACTTTCAATTTTATTTTCTAATTTATTTATAGTTTTTCTTCCTGTATCTGAATGTAAATTATAAGCTGCTACAAATAAGAATATGAGATATGTAAGTCCAGAAACTAAAAAAAACTTAGTAGGAGATCTATTTTCTGGATTAAAAAATGGTCTTATCATTCTAGGATTCCTATGTACTATGAAATCTATTATTGCAAATACAATGTATAAACTTATGATTAATAAACTATTAAGAATAGCAATATATAAAACTCTGTTGAATGGATCATATTCAAGTAAGTCTTTATATTGAGAAAAATTCCATTGAATAAATGAAAATATTCCCATAAAAACTCCCATAATTGAAATTAAATCTTTTTTTACATTAACAGATTCCTTTGTTGCAAAACTTATTTTATTATAAGCATCTTTTAAATTTTTAGTAGTTTCTATCATTTTTACTTCTAATTCATTCATCTTAGAATTAGCTGTTTTAATATCTGTATAAGTATCTTTTTGACTATCAATTAAAGAAGACCATTCTTTTATTCTAGCTAAATCCATAGTAATATGGTCATTTAATTTATTTAATTTATCAATATGAGGAAAATTTTTTTCAGCTGCAAATTCGCATATAGTTCTAATATTTTCACCAAATAAATCTATTGAAACCCCTCTTTTATTAATACTTAATAAAAGGGTAGTAATATCAGAATAAAAATGTCTGAAGTCATCATTGTATATAGCATCTAATTGATCTAAGATACTCTTACAATATTCTTCAGACACTTCTTTAGTTTCTGCTACATCAATAAGGATTGACTTTATCTTTTCTCTTTTTTGTTCATTATCCATTTGTTTCAATCAACTCCAATGGAATTTCTCTACCATTTCCTTTTCCATTTTTATAAATTAAATCCCAAGCTTTTCCAGGTTGATGAGTTTCATCTACCATAGACCATGGTTTTTGTTTAGCTCTGTTATCAATCTCATCTAAAAGAAAGTCTTCTAAGTTTATAATAGGATTTGGGTCATAGTCATTAGGTATTATTCTTAAAGATGAATAGATTGAAAATTCGTAATATACATCTCTTACAACGGGTCCAAATTGCCATGCAAAAATTTTATTATCAAATAAAGCCCTTCCTTTTTTCTGTAAATTTAATCTTTGTAAAAAATATAACATCTTTTGTAACTGAAGATTACTAATAGGATGTTTTTTACCAGCACATCTTCTTATAATAAACCATGATAAACTTATAGCATTATTCATAAAAATCCCCCTCTCTTTTTATAAATAAAATATCTCTTATCATATCATTTTTTTATAAAAATGTCAAAAAAATATATAAAATTATAACTTTATCTACATTTTATTATATTATTTAGACGAAAAAATATAAATAAAAGTCGATAAAAATAATTAATTAATAAAAAGTTTTTTCTGAACTACTTAAATTAAATTTAATATCGCTATTTTTAGTATATTGACTTTTATTAATTATAAAGTATAATTGTAGTGAAAATTATTATTAAAATACATTAGGAGCTTATTTTATGAAATTAATAAATAAAAAAATATTAAAAATTTTAGCTTTCATATCTTTTTTTATAATATCAGTAAATCTTTTTGCTATTGAAAAAAATGTAGAAGAAAAAGAAAATATTTCAATATTGATTAAAGAATTAAATGAGTTAAAAAAAGAAAAGAATGAATTAAAAGAAAAAATTGAAAAATATAGAACTGAATTAAAAGAAGAATTGAAAGAAAATAGAGATATTACTAAAAATAATTTAGAATTTTATGATAAATCAGTCACATCTATTTGGGAACTTGTTGACAAGTTTATTAATGGTATTTTAGGAATATTTGGAGTAATAGGATTAGCTTCAATTTTGTTTAAAGCATACGATAAAAAAAAGATTGATGAAAGAATTGATAATTTTAGAGATGAAACTATATCTAAAGCAAAGGATGAAATAACTACTATTATTGAAGAAAAAGGAAATAAAATAAAAAAAGAATTAGACGAAAAAATAAGATTTGTACAGAATGATACTTTACAAAGTATTTTTTTATTAGAAATAAATACAGCTTTAACTTCAGAAACTTTTGAAGAAAAGATTAACAGTTTAACAAAAATTTTAGAAAATATTAAATATAAAGATTTTACAATTGTAAAATCAATAGGATACATAAATTTAGGAATTGTTTATCAAAATTATGGGAATTTAGATGAGGCAATAGAAAATTATAAAAAGGCAATAAAATTAGATTCAAAAAATTATATAGCTTTTTATAATCTAGGAACTGCTTATCAGAGAAAAGATAAGTTAGATGAAGCAATAGAAAATTACAAAAAAGCAATAGAATTAAATCCTAAAAATAGTATGACTTATCATGGATTAGGACTAAGTTATCATAAAGAAAATAAATTAGAAAAAGCAATAGAAAATTATGAAAAAGCAATAGAATTAAATCCTAAAAATAGTATGGCTTACCATGGATTGGGAAAAGTCTTTGAAACTTTAAACCAAATTGAAAAAGCAGTAGACTATTATCAAAAAACAATAGAATTAAATCCTAAGGATAGTTTAGCTTTTTATACTTTAGGAAATCTTTATCAAAATCAAAATAAGTTAAATGAAGCAATAGAAATTTATCAAAAGGCAATAATAGTTGACTCTAATAATTTTATGGCTTTATATGGATTAGGAAGTATTTATTTTATATTAAATAAATTTGGAAAAGCAATAAAATATTATCAGAAAGCAATAGAAACAGGATTAGCTGATGAAAAGATTTATTGCAGTTTAGGAATAGTTTATGAAAAATTAGGTAATTTTTATGAAGCTAAATTGAATTATCAAAAAGCTTTAAAAATAAATTCTAGAAGTGACTTAACATATTATAGTTTAGGGCAGGTTTATAAAAAAGAAAATAAACTAGATAAAGCAATAAAATATTATCAGAAAGCAATAGAATTAAATCCTAAAAATTATAATGCATTAATTTCTTTAAGCTATATTTATCAAAATCAAAACAAGTTAGATGAGGCAATAAAGATTCATTTAAACCTATTAGAAATAAATCCTAATGATGAAAATATTTTATTAAATTTAGCTTTAACATATTTAATGCAACATAAATTTGATGAAAGTGAAAAAATATACTTAAAAGTATTAAATTTAAACCCTAAAAATGAAGCTTTATATTATGGTTTAGGAAATCTTTATCAACTTCAAAATAAACTGAACAAAGCTATAGATATTTATACTATTGGATTAAATGAGTATCCTAATAATGATATATTTTATTATAATTTAGGATTGATTTATGAAATGGAGAATAATTTAGAAAAAGCAATAGAAAATTATAAAAAAGCAGTAAAAATAAATCCTAATTTAGCTAATATTTTTGATAGAATTAAAAGTTGTTATAAAGAATTAGGAAAAACAGATGAAGAAATTGAAAATATTATTACCTTAGAAAATTTAAAAAAATTATAAAATAAAAAAGAGAGAAATGATAATCTTCTCTCTTTATTTTTATTTGGTAGAAGGTTAGGGGAAATTTTCCCCTGCTGGTGTTTGTATTCTTATCTATAATTAATGGACTCTTCTTAATTCGATGAAAATTCCCTTCCATAAGAACCAGCTTCACCAAAACTCCTACAATTACACTAATTTTCATACCTACCACCTCTGTAAGTTTTTTTTCAAGTACTTTAAGTAAGTAAAATTGTATATTGTTTGCCTGATTTAGCCAAACTTCAAAGTCATTAGTTTGATTGAAATCAAGATAACTTATTAAGCTATCTAAAGCAAAGGCGAAAAATCCATCACAACAGCAATAATATTTTATCTAGATAATACAATATTTTTTTTAATTAGTCAATTTTTTTATTTTTACTATCTTTATACTGCTCTAACATATTCTTTAACTTTTCAGGAATAGGAACTCCACAAATGGAAGCATTTTCCAAGATACTTAATCCCTCATTACTTAATAATATTCCTATTGTTAAACTTTTAACGGCAAATTTTCCTTCAAAGAGTAAATCTATTTGATAAGCTAACACAACTACTCCTATCATAACCATTTTTTTTAGTAATCCTTTAAATCCAGCTTTACTATTTACTTTTTCTATTATAATAGCTTTGGCCACTCCTGTAAGATAATCAATAGTCATTAGGATTATAAGACAATTCATCATCTTATCTTCTCCACCAGTAATTAAAAATATTAGAGAAACAATAGAGCCTATAAACCATACTACTTTATTGATAAAAATATCTCCTACATCAATAATAAGTTGTAATACTTCTGCAATAGTCATAAAATTCCCTCCTAACTAAGATGAAAAAATATATTTTAGTGCCATATCTGCCTTTTCAAACCACCAATCTGTTATAGCTAACTTAGGAAATAAAGAAGCTAACATACACATTATTAAAATTATAGCTATGATATAAAGTGTCTTATTTGAAAAAGTTTCAACCTTTTTAATTTCAATATCTTGAGCTTTTTCTCCACTCTTTGCTTTTTTAGAAAATAAATCAATTAATTTATTAGCACACATTCCCATAAAAGCTATTATTTTAGACATAGTTTTTCCACTTCCTTTATTTATTTATTTATCCAATTCATACCTCTTTCTTGTGCTTTATCTAATTTGAATCCAAAATGCACAAAGTTTTTTCTTGGATAATAAATTAGCTGGTCAAATTGAATTTTACCTTCTTTCTTTAATTGAAGAGCTTTCTCATAAATTTCTTTTGAAGTCATCTTATTACTATGCACATCAACTGCCAATCCAAATCTATGAGCTGAAGTCTTAGAGCCATCAACAGCCTTGTTTAGCTCTTCACTTCTAAACCAACTAAGAACTATAAGAGGTACTCCCAAAAGCTCTCTAATATAATCCATACGGCTTGCTGTGTATTGAATATAATTCTTTTCTTGTTCATTAGGAATATTTTTAATTTTTAAAGCTTTTCCTGTTGCTGATACTGTTGTTTCTTTTTCTGTAAAGTATTTGCTATTTAACATTTTAATCAACTCCTTTTTTATCAGTTATAACTTATGAATTTTTGTTTTTTTTAGTTTTATCAGTAATTCTAAAAAACGACCTCTCAAAATTGTTTTTAAGGCCTTTCAAAAAACTTAGATGATATAAACTATAGCTGAATATTTTCACTTATAGCTTTTATTTCATTTTGTTTTTCTAAACTTCCAATTTTTTGTAAAATCTCTTCTATTTTTTTATCTTTTTCTTCTAAGGATTTTTTTAATGTTTCCATTTCTTTATTTTGATTTTCTAAATCAACTATATGAACATCTCTTTTTTGAATCTCTTCTTTTTGAACTTCAATAGTATTTTCTAATAATTCAACCTTGTTAATATATTCAGAATGTTGTTTTGCTTTTTCCTCAATATATGTGGAGTAAATAGTATCAAATTTTTCTTTGAACTCTTCTAGTGTTAATCTAATATTTGGATTCTCTGCCTTGAGTTGTCTTTCTACCTCAAATAAAGCATCAGTATATATAACACCAGCATCTTGTAGTGAATGAGCCTCTTCCAATGTTAGTGGATATTCATCTTCATCACTAAATTGCCATAGCATAATATCTTCAGGATGTCTTTCTAAATAGGAAATTGTAGTTTCAAGAAGTCCTACATCTTTATCTGGTCTTGAGTGTTAGTAATGAACTTCTCCTAGTTTATCAGTCCATTTATAAGGACCAGGAAAAACAGTAGCTTTATATAAATTTATCAATCTAAAATATTCAATTTTTAATTCATCTTCTGTTGCTCCCTCATACCATATATGAGTTTCTTTATTCCAAGCTTTTTTTAGATATCCTAACTTCTCATCATATTCAACTGTAATAAGTTTTCCATCTTCAATATATTCTCCATCTATAAGAGGTTCAACTTCTAATAATTTAGTTTCTTCATATGTCATCTCTCTTATAGCTTGAAGCTCTTCATCATATGTAGGATGAGTAAAATCATTATTTTCATCTAATACAATATAGTCTTGAGGATTAAGTTCTGGATGGTCTATAAAAACATTTCCATCAAAATACTGATTAATCTCTTCTCTAGTAAATAAGTGTGTTATAATTACTTCTGAAATTTTTTCTTTTGTAAATACTTTAATCATTTTATTCCTCCTTGAAATTTTTAATATATGATTAACCAAGTGATTAATTTTTGATATTTTATACTCCTAAAAATCTAAATAAATTTCATAATTTATGTAGTTTTTGATAATTTCGAAAGTTCCGAAAAGTCAATAAAATTAAGACTTTTATATTTTGAGATTACTCAAGCTTTTTATAAAAAACTTCTAAAGACAGACTTTAAGAAAAATTATAAAAGCTAGTAAAATCAATACTTTTTCAAAAATCATAAAACTAAAATTTTTAAATAAATTATGAAATTTATGTAATGTTACATATGTTTTTTACATTGGAATCACTCCTCAAAATTTGACTTTTTGCTATTATTTTGTTATAATTAAAGTGTTCAAACCCCCGCAGGGGTTGTAGTGTGATTAATTAAGCTTAGAATATTAGCCCTAATAATTTTATTGGGGCTTTTATTCTGCCCTTAAGCAAGGTAGAAATCACACTACATGAGGAGGAATGCTCGATGAATATTTTTATTCAAAACATCCACTTTGATGGAGGACTACTTCTTTTGCTAGTAGTTATCATCATTGTAATGTTGTACAGAAAGTAGCATTACCTCCAACCCTGCGGGGTACTTTTTTTATTTAAAGTCCTGCTCTTCTTCTTAATTCTAATAATCTTAATTTTATTTCTTCCTCTTCTTTAGCTTTCACATAGTGTTCTGATGTAACTTTTGAGTCTTTATGATATCCAAGCATAGCTCCATCATTAACTGTTCCAGCTCCTGAAATTATATTAATAATAGTTTTCCTAATACTATGAGGGTAGTAGTTTTCTATTCCTACTATTTTACCCATCTCACGAACTCTTGCTCTAATTGTTTCCTTGCTCATTTGTTTGTAAGTTCTATTGTACTTAGTAACAAATAACCAATCTAAATCTATCCCTAGCTTTTCTCTTTCTTTTACCCATTCTATTAAGATATCTTTTGTTTCCTCAAAGAAAAGTACAGGCTTAACATATCCTTCTTTATGTCTTACTCCTACGAAACAGTTATTATTTAAGTCTAACTGAGATAACTTCAAGCTATGTCCAGCACTTATTCTTACTGCACTATCAAGAAATAAGTTAAATATTAGTCTATCCTGAATATCAAATTTCTTCTTATCTAATTTCATCATAAAATTTATTTCCCATATTTGCTTTTGGGATAAAAAATATGATGTCCTTCTCTTGTCAGATTCTGTAATTTTTATCTGCTCTATTTTACGGAAAGGATTTATTTTAATAAAATCCCTTTTTTCACACCAGTCAAGAAAAGTACTTACAGCAGTTCTCTTGTTTCTAATAGTTTGATTATTATTTCCTTGCTGGATACATAACAACACATATCTCTCCCAAATTCCTGTGAAGTTTTTTATTGTATCTTCTGAAAGAATGTATCTATTATTTTCAAAAGTCTTTAGATACTGAAAGAATAGCTTTACATTATTGAAATAAGTCTTATATGTTGTCTGTACTGTTTCTTTTGACTGTATAGCTTTGCTTGTCAAATAAGCATTGTAAACCTCCCAGTTCTTTCTGTTTACTCCAAGTTCCTGTGCTTCCATAATTATTAGTTCTTTTTCCATCTTAATATCTCCTTATATTTAGTATAAAGAGATATTTTACCATATTTTAAAAACTGGATATTAACTTTATGATTTGCTTATAGTTGAAATAGTTAATACGGTAGGATATTTCAGAGAGTTTGCACTATAACCTTCAGTATAACTCATATTCATTCTATCAGAAGCACTACCACTACTCATAATAATATTACTTACTCTTATTTTATTACCACTATATAAGCAAGTTAAAACACTTATATCTTCCATTTTTTTTGACTCAAATGCTATTAAATTTTCAGGAGAAGATAGACCATTTTCATAGATACCAAAACCATATGATTTATTTCCTATCTTACCTCTTGCCCATATAGAAGATAGTTGAGATTTTGGAAGAGTAATTACCCCATTTCCATCTATAATAATATCTTTATTAAATGTATTTTTAACCACATTGTATGTTCCATCATCTCTAAAAGAAATTATTATATATTCTTGCAAATTATCCATTATTATTAGAGTTATTTATACTTAAAATTAATATTGACATATTCCCTTCTGATTCTTTATGAAAAGCTGAAGATAGAATTTGACCGCACATAAAAGACATATTATTAGGAGATATTTGAACATATTCAGAATATCCATAACCTCCGCATACTGTTAAACTAACAATATATTTACCATCAATACCAAATTCAGAAAAAGGAATAGAACGTTTAGTTTCAACTAAATATCGACCAACTATTGTGCCACCATCAACAATTCTAAATTCACTCCAAGGTATAATAATACGGTGTACTTTAATTAGATTATCCAATTAATATTTAATATAGTTAGTAAAATAGAATCCAGAAAAACTTCTATCTGAAGAATATGGTGTAAACCTAACATAACCATCAGATGAAATAGATAGTTCTCCACCTCCATTTCCATCATTTCTTTGTAAAGATGTATATGCTGTTACTTTAGGAAAAAAAATTGTATCAACTGGCAATTTATTTCCAACTAATATTTTCTCTAAAGATACTGTTGAACCTGTAAAATACACTATACCATTGGTATATAAAAACAAACAAAAATCAGGGGATAGTGAATTTATCAATACTTTAACATTACTTAAATTATCCAATTGCTAATACTCCTATTTCTCCAGTTCCTGTAGTAGAATCACAATATAATGTACAACCAGTCTTTAATATTGCCCCTACTGTAATAGGTCTTGAATCATTATGGTCTGAATAATCAACAGGTATAACAAATAAACATTTGTTTTTAAACTCACTTGAAAATTTTAATACATGAGGAAATAATTTAATAGCTGCTGTTTCTACTTTGAATTCAATGCCTTGAGTTATATTTCCTATTTTAATCAAATTATCCACTATATAAGCTGGATAATCTAATAACAAACAAATTTTCAGGAGATAAAGAACAAAAAATTGGAAGTTTATTATTAAAAATCTCTGCTAGACAAGCAGTCCAAGGTTTAAGTCAGTATTTGTTTGATACATCATTTCCAAATAGTTGTTTATTAGTACTAGCAACTGAAAATGATGGTGTAGCCAGTGCTCAAGTATACATGCAAGGCTGGGATAAAACTGGATTTAAAGCTAACTGTACAATAAATGGTGGAGCATTTTATTTCTTAGCTATTGGTTATTAAATTAGTAGAGCAAAGCTATAGCGAATTTAATACATGGATTGATATTCCGTTTCCTGAAAATTTTACTTCAAGTAATAGTATTATAATTTTACAACACTTCAGTTCAAATACAGCGGGATTTTGTAATTTGAAAATACATGATAATAATAAGCAATTCACAGCAAATGCAGTAAATAATACTATACAAACCATTCCTATTCAATTTATTTTTATAAAAAAATATTTTTGATAATCAAAATTTATAATCCGCTCCATTATTATGAGAATTTAATCTATAAAAACAAAATGGTTTTGTTGCATTTTCAATATTTGGAGCATTTAACCTCACTTCACAAGTATATGGATTATACTCTAAAGGAAATGTTGGATTTCCACTTGAAGGAAGTATACATTCAGCTTTATAAAATTGGTTATATTCTTCCGATTGGTTATATCCAGATAAGTTAAATATTTGTATTGAAGCCATTGTGTGTATTCCCCAATGCGGATTAAATGCCATATACAATCCTTGACCAAGAATTATAGATTGAAGATGATTTAAATTATATACATATTTTTCTACTCCAAATGTATATAGATTATCCAATCTATCAGCATGATTATTCAATGACATTTCTATGAAATTGGCATTAGGTGTGCTCAATGATGAACCACTATAAGCTTTTATACATTTATACTTCTTCCCATTTACAGCCTCATATACTTTTCCAACTTCAGCACTTGTTAATGGAAATTTTCCATCTTCAACTTTTCCTACAACATTATCTATAAGTGTTTCTATTCCAGCTCTACTTAATCCTCCAACAGCAGCTGCATTCCCACCTTCAGGATTATTTCCTAAAATTGATTCAACTTGTTTTACTACTTCATTTCCAGTAGCTCTTACTCTTTCAATTTGCTTATCTCCTTCTCCAGTTAAAACTTTAGAAAGATTAACAGTTAGCTGATTGATTTCATTTAAAAAGCTATCTCCTATTTCTAAATCTATACCTTCTCCTGCAAGAGTTTTAATTACAGTAACTCTAATAAGTTTGTTTACAGTTAAGATACTATCTCCTTTGATTAAGATTATTTCAATTCTTAGTTCTCCAAATTTAGCTAAAGCATTAGTAGGAATTTGTACCTTATTAGATGAAGTAACACTAGCCTTTGATGTAGTAACTGCTACTCCATCACTTCTAATAAAATTCACTTTCATTGATACTCCTGAAAAGTTAAGGGAGGTATCACTAAAATCTATTTGTAAGTAATGTGATTGACTATCTGCTTGAGTAAATTTTGTTTCTAAATCATAAGTTGCTCCTTTTAGTAAGTCAATTACAATTTTTAAAATTCTCTCCATTTTTCCTCCTTATAATAATACTCTTGTTTTGACCCAGCTAATGTTTAAATCTTTAGGTTCAGCATCAAAATGTGGACTATGTTTTCCAGTATATTCTTCTACTTCCATTTCACTATAATGACTAACTAATCCTTCTCCAGCCCATGAACTTAACCAAAAATTAAACTTACCATCATCTTTTTCAGAACCTAAAGCTAATCTTCTAATATTGAAATAGACATATCCTTTATAAATAACTTGAGGGTTACTGCTTGTAGAATAGTAAGCATAGTAAGTCACACGTTTATGCTCTCCTAATTTCATATTTTCAAATCCTGATACTCTTATAGTTCTAGCTTTACCTCCTCCTTCAGTAGTAGTAACTAATCCAGCTGCATCTGTTAATTTCCATTCTTCAATATCAAAATTAAAATATACAGTTCCATAAACTTTTTTAATGCAACTAAAATAAAGTTTATCTTTGCTCCATTCTTTCAAAATATTTTGTAAATAGATAATATATTGAGTAGTATAATAGCTAGTAAACTCATATAATTCTTTTTCAGCACTTACTACTTCTGATAATAAGTAATAATCAGCAAGAGTTTCTCTAGGAACATATTTACTTGTATAATCTACAACAGAAGTAAAAATATAATTCATCAAATTAGCATTTATATTTTTATTAGTATTTTTATCTGTTACCCATTTATTTATCTCATCTTGCCATTTTAATACTTTATCTTTTAATGCTATTTGCTTGGTATTAAGAGTTTGCAATAATTCTTTAGATAAGATATCTCCAGCTTTAGCTGTAGTAAAGTTTGCTCCCTCTTTACTTCCTATTTTTCTTGTAAGCTGGTTGAAGGTAGTATCTAAAAATTTAAAAGAACAAGTACCATTTTTAAAATCAGGAGATTTATCTATTATTTCCATTAGTTTACTCAAGCTATCCCCTCCTTTTTTAACCAAGCTTCTATTCTTGTATGATTTTTAACACAACTTTCAAAGTTTTCATCTTGAGAATTAAATATTTTATGTGAAATTTCTCTTTGAGTAGTAGTAATTACCCAAGTTCCATCTATTGCCTTTCCTAAAGTATTTTCTCCTAAGAAAGCTCCCCATTCATGCCCAACATCAAAATATGCTAATCCATCATATGGGTCTACTATCTCCCCTGTTTCTTCTTTTATTCCTGGTAATCCTTGTGTATCTCCTTCCCAAGCTATTAAAGTTTTATGCTCAATAAAGAGATAATCTCCTACTTTGTAATCAACGGCTACTTCTAAAGGAACAGTAAGTTCTAACTCTACTCCAGGATATCCATATCTACTGAATATACTATCTGATAAAGTAGCAGCAAATGTAGCTTTATCTGTAGCAGATAACTTATTAACTCCAGCTATTATATATTCATCTGGACTACTTGGAATAAGCATTCTAAATTTATTAAAAGAACTTATTGAAGTAAAATACCTTTTAATCCTTTCTTTATCTTCCTTAAAGTCTTTTTCATACTTAACTATCATATTATTTACTATGTTCTCATCAGTTATATTTTTACTATCTATTGAAATAATATTACTTTCATCAAGAGTAATTCCTTCCGTTCCAACAGTTGGTTGTCTATGTAGTTTTATTCCAAGCTTTCCATCTAAACTTAGATATGGAAATATAGCACAAGGTTTATATACATTATCTATCAACCACTCATAAGGATCATCTATAGGTTCTCTTATTTCTAAGTAGTAGTTTGAATAATATGGTCTATTTAAAACCTCTCTAATTTCATTTAGTGATACTAAATCTACAAAGTTTTCATATTGATTAGTCAAATATGGCACTTGAACTTCTAGTTGAGGTGTCGAGAATACAGCTTGAAATATTAACTCAATACAAGTAACTGGATGTCCTTCAAATACTATAACTCTAGTTAAAATTGAATTACCATCATCATCAGTTTCTCCCTCATCAATTTCTTTAATACTAAATCCTTGCTTTATTCCATTTATAGTTTTAGTAGGCATTCTATATTTATTAATATCATCAATAGTTTCTCCATTGTATTTTGATAACTCTCTATCAAATATAGAAGCTTTTAATCTTTCTTGGAAATCGGCTATTTCAAAAGTATACTTACTTTCAAATACATCATTATCAATACTTCTTATAAGTCCTCTATATATTAATTTTAAAGTTTTATCTCCACACATAGCATAAATATCAACCATTTCTCCATATGTCATAGAGTTCCCACTATTCAACCTTTCATAAAGCCATTGGGATATAGTGTAATCAACATTTACTATATCAAATTTAATTGATGATACAGAGCATTGAGAATCTTTAGGAGTAATTGAACTTCCTCCACCATTTGGAATACTCATATATGGTAAACACTCTATATCTTCAAATATTACTCCTCTTTTAGTTGCTAAGTATAAAGGTTTTCCCTCTTCTCCACTCCTTAAACTATCATATATTTTTGCTATATAGTGATAATATTGTTTTTCTATATTCATAGCATATCAACCCTTTCATTTAACTTGATAGTTAGGTCATAATAAGGTTTACCTGTACTTTGCTTAGGAGAAATATCCTTTATTTCATAGGAGAATAAAGGGTCATCAGGTAAATTTTTAAAATCTATATAGCCCTTTTTTAAAAGAATTTCTCTAGGAATATTAAGTAATTTTCTTTCTTTTTTTATCTCTATAAGTTCTCTTATTATATTTTCACATTCTTGGAAAGAAAGATATTGTAAAGATAGAGTATATTTATATTTAAACCATCTGATTATATTAAATTCTTTCCCAGACTCTGCTGTTTGATAAATAGCTCCTTCTTTATCATCAACTCCATCATATTTAATACCTTTTATTTGATAATCTTTTAGAGTAGAAATATAGACAGAAATTTTATTTTCCATTTATACACCTCCTTCTTTATTTTTATTATTAAATTGTCAATGTTCTTATTTTTGATAAATAAAAAATCCCCAAATGAATATCATCTGAGGATTAATAATTTATTTTATAGAATTTAATATTATTTCATATAAAGCTTTTGAAGTAGTACAATTATGTTTTGTTTTATACTTTTCAAGAGCTTCTACCATTTTTTGATGTTCTTCAGGGGTATATTTATACCCTAGATATTTAATACTTTTATTTATTCCAGCAGGTCTACCAACCTTTTTCTTATCTTCCATAGCTCTCCTTGACTTTTTATAAAGATAATGATATAATTAATTAAACAAAACGAACGTCTAACAAATGTTTAAAAAGGATTAGTCATTTATTTGATTAGTCCTTTTTATTTTTTCCTTTTTTGAATAAAATCAATAATTATACATATAAAAGCTATAATTCCTGTGATTTTTACTAATAAATCTAACCAACTCATTTGTAATACCTCCTATGTTTAAAATATTGAGGGAGAGGGTGGGAGGAGTTCTCCCTCCCTTGTAGATTACTTTCTCTTTTTTATGAACTTATAGATTACTATTATATTTATAATAATCTGAGAAAGTTTAAGTAGAACGTCTAACAAATGTTTCACCTCCTCCCTACAAGTATATGATATCATATTCTTATATAAAAGTCAAGGACTTTTATTTGAACTTTTCCTCAGATAATATTCAATTGCCAATGTTCAAATATAAATTTATTTTTTCTTTCCAATAAGTGTTACATTATATCCATCGTTTAATTCTTTTTCTATTTCTTTAATAAATAATTTGGTCAAGGTAGAGTTACTTCCATCTATATAGACTATACCTTCATTTTTTTCTTGAGAGCTTTCTACTCTATCATTAATTCCTTCATCATATTGAGTGGAAGAAGATTTATTATCTTCATTACCAGTATCTTCTTCAGAGTTAACACTGCTATTTATAGTTGCAGAAGCTACTCCAAAGGCTGCAGCAACTGCGGCATTTTTAGCGGCTCCAGCAAATTTACTAGCAGATAATGCTGGATTAGAAATTACAGTAGAAACAGCAACAGCTAAATCAGACATAGCTAATGCAGCATGTTCTTGTCCTTTAGACATTAATAACTCAGCTAATTGCAACATAGCAAATTTTTTAAAATCTTCTAATGATTTAATTTGCCCTTGTGCTAAAGCTGTGTAGGTGTTCATAATAGCTCCTGCTGATCTCTCATATATATCAACTTCATAATTAGATGCCCATTTCTCCCAGTTGAATTTTTTATTTTTATTAGCTTGTTCAACTTTAAAAGCATTTTCTTCCTGTTTAATTTTATTCTCATTAATATCTATAATAGTGTCAGCTAGTTCTTGCTCAAATCCTGCATTGGATTCATAGAAAGCTTTTCTTTGCTCTAATTGAAGTGCTTCTTGCTCTAACCTTTGTTGCTCCAATTCTAGTAATCTAATATTTTTATTTTTTTCTATATCTTCTACACTTAATTTTCCTTGGTTATATAAATCAACCTGTTCTTGTAGGAATAACCACTCATTCTCCAGAAGGCTAGCTTGTTGCTCTTTTCTAGCTTGTAATTGAGCATCTAACATAGAATCTTCTCCTACATCATTTCTTTCAGTAGAAAATCTTTGTTGTATATTTAACTCTACTTCAATTACTTTTTTCTTAAACTCATTAGCCTTTGTTAAATCATCTATATTTCTATAATAATCTTCCATTTGCTTTAAGCTTTCCAAATTAGCTTTTTGTTGCTCTAAATAAAGTTCATTTTCCTTATTTTTAATATTCCTGTTATATTCCTCTTGGTTGATTATTCCTAATGATAATAAATTTTGTTGGCCAGCTATATAATCTTTTTTATCTTGGAGATACTTAAGCTCATTAGATTTTAAAGTGTTATTATGTTCCTCTAATCTACTTTCTTCTTGAGCTCTTAAATCTTGTAGTTGAGTATTCTTTTTATTTTCACTATCTGCTACTTTCTGATTAGTTTCTTCAACTTTTTTAGCTGCCTCTTCCCTTGCTTTTACTTCTCCTTCAATTGTTTTGATTTTTTCCTCTATTATTCTCTTTTCTTCTTTTAGTTGATTTTCACTTTCTATTAGAGGAGCTATATTTTGCATATATCCCAGTGGGTCAGAGTTTTTAGCATATTCTAAGTTAGCTTTTTGTTTATTTATTTTATTAAGGCTTTCCTCAATCTCTTTTAAGTCATTTTTATAGACTTCTAAGTCATCATTGTTATTTTCTCCATCTAAACTAGTTCTTAGCCTTTTTATGAAATTTACCATTCTATCATCAGTAATGATAGTTTCAACAAGTGTATTCCATTGTTTATCTATAGCTAGTGTAAGTTTTTGCCATTCATAATAAATATTAGTTGTTGCTGTTTTGTAAGCCGTTTCCAATTCTCCTGAACTACTAGCCACTTTTTCTAACTTATTAGCAAAATTTTCAGCATTTATTCCTGTAAGATTTAAAGCTGCACTTCCAGCTTCAACTGATGAAAAGAGGTCTACAACTGATTTATTAGATTTTTTAGCATATTCTTCCATCTTTATCATAGCTTCTTGGAGAGTTCCTCCATTTGCTATAAACTCAGTAAAACTTTGACCTGATAGTTTTTTAAAGTTATCAGCAGCCGTTTGTCCTTCTTTTGATAACTCTGATAGCATAGACTTTAACATTGTTATTGTCTTAGCTGTGTTATTTCCATTAACAGTCATTTGAGCTATTGCTCCACCTACATCATTAAGAGATACTCCAAGAGCTGCAGAGATTGATGTTACGTCTCCCAGTTGATCTCCTAACTCTCTTACAGTAGTTACCCCTTCATTTTGAATTGTAAGTAACCAGTCAGCAACCTTTCCAGCTTCACTCATTTCCATTTTATAAGCATTGATAATAGAAGTAATAGTTCCTACTGACTGTTCAACAGTAGCTTGCCCAGCTATAGCTGTCTTAGATGCTGTTTCAAGAAATCCTATTAAATCTCCTTTCCCTACTCCTGATGATAGAGCTTGGTAGGCAGCATTTGCTATCTCTGTTTTACTTGCTCCAGTTTTAAGAGATAGTCTTTCAAATTCATCTCCATATTTATTTAACTCATCTCTTGATACTTTAAGAAGAGTATTTACCATTCCAAGTTGTTTTTGATATGCCATTACTTCTTTAGTAGTGACTCTAAGTTTATTAGCTACATATATTGCAGCAGCTGCCATAGCTCCTTTAGCAATAGTTGCTGCATTAATAGATTTAGTCATCTTTCCAAAGGCACTATCTATTTTATTGGTAGTTCCTTCAGTTTGATTTTGCATTCCCTTTAAGCCTTGACTATAGTTACTGGTGTCAAGAGTAGCCATATATTGTAATAAATATTCATTTGAATAAGGTATCATAGAGCTCCTCCTTTAGTCATAGCTTGTAATTTCTTTATATTAAAGAAATCTATTCCTCTAACAACTTTAACTCCATTATTTTTAAAATCTTCTTTATATCCATTCAATAGTTTTGTGTATTTTCCTTTATCTTTAGAATTTAGATTTATATGATTATCAACTATAGCTGATAAATTTAAACTTTCTTCTGCTTCTAAAGCTTTTATTCCTTCTAGTATTGAATTGAATATAAAGAAATTGGTATTCATAGCTTCATTTAGTGATGTTGAAGTATTTTTACAAAACTTTGCTATTCTATATGACATATTTATATAGATATCATCTGAGCTTTCTTTACTTTCCTTTTCTCCAGTATTTTCATTTCTTGACATCATCTTAAAGCATTCTTGAAGTACAGTTACTAATTCTACAGTTGTAAGTTTTTCAACTTCAACTATGTCATCAGATAATGTTTTTATATAAACATTACAGATTTCCCTTATCTCCATTTTTTCAAAATCTATACTGTTTAGATATAACCAATCTTTAACAGTAGGTTCTCTAATAGTTATAAATCTTATTCCTAAAGAAATAGTTTTATTTCTTGGAATCAAATCTTTTATATCTCTTATAAATATCCCCATATATTCCCTCCTCTCTTAAGTTCTTTATAATACCTCTATCAATTAAGATAGAGGCACTGAAAAAACTTAAGCTTTTGCTGTATAATTTCCCCAAGTATATACTAATCCTTTTGTTGGACTTTCTTCAGCTATATCTGTTGAGAAATTAAATGTTAAAGCTACTTTAGGTGTATCTTCTGTTTTAAAGTTAATTTGAGTATTAACTAGACAAGATACTCTAGGTCCTGTAATATCAAAGTCTGTTGAATCTCCTGCTGATAATGGATGTACTTTTAACTTTCCAAATTTAAGTGGTTTTCCTACTGTTGTAAATCCTACTCCAGTAGTTCCTTCAATATAAGTGTTTGATAATTTAGGTAATACACTTAAATCTAAAGGAATAGTACATGTAAGTGTAACTTCTCCTGGAATTACATTTGCTATATATGGTCCTTGCATTTGGTCTACTTCTACAGAGTATATTTCAAACCCAGCACTAAATAAAACTTCCTCTTCTTTCAGTGTAAGTCCTAATACAACTGGGCTCTCTTCTCCTTCAAGAGTATATTCAATCTTACAAGGTCCTAATGGATATTCTTTCATTGCTACCTCCCTTTAAGTAATTATTTCTACATCTTTGTTATCTTCATTTCTTAAAGCTTTAGCTTTAATCTTTACACTATGAGTACCTTCAGTTTTGAAATTAAAATTAATTTCAAGAGTTATAACAGCCCTCAATAACTTTATTCTTACAGAATTACTCATAGTTACTATCTCTATAACTCCTTTTTTTACTAGTGTTTTTACATCAGGAGTTATTCCAAAAGTATTAATAGAGTTTTCATCTAATAATACTGTTGTTTCAAAAGTAATATTTCTACCTAATTCCAATATCTCCTTTATATCTGGGCTTTCATCAGTCTTTATCTCTTGTGTAATAGCTTGTAATTTTAAAGATGTACTATCAGTTTTTAATGTGTGTCCTATATATTTATCATTGAAATATACTTGACAAGGACCTAATTCGAATATCTTAACCATCTTTTCCTCTGAATATATATAATTTTCTTATTTTAGGTTTGTCAGAGGTACTTTCCCCCTCTGATAATTGAGCTTCTCTTATTCTTTTGAGATTATCTCTAAAGTTAACCATAAGGTCTGCTGCTAAGTCTATATAATCTGGATGAGCTATCATTTCATGTAATTTAGCTGTTACATAGCTCTTACATAATCCTGTAACCAAGTCTTGTCCATTTGTTAGCTCAAGTGTCTTGGTTAGGTTAACTGATGAATCAATAACTCCTATAGCTTCTCTTTCAAACTCTTCAGCAACTTTATTAAACTCATCTTCAGAGTATTGAGAATAAGCTAATAAGATATTTTTTACTGGAACAGGCATAAATTTATCATTTAGATATTTAAAAGCCATTATCCCTCCTTTCTCAAGGAGAAGAGGGAACTTCCCTCTTCAATATTAAGATATAGTAACCTTATATCTCTCAAATTTAGTTGTTGATAATACAAGAGGCATTGGAGCTGATTTACCCCATAGTCCTTTACTACCAGTAGTTTCCTCTACTTTAGTATCTCCAGCTATTACTTTGGATCTAACTAAAACTGATTCATTCTTTGCTACATCTCCATAAGTAAGACAACCATATCCAACTGCTAAGTTATTAACATTAGATAAAATAATTAGATTTTTAGTATCTATCTCTTTATCATCAGTTCCTTTAGCATTTACTAGAAGTTCTACTTTTTGAGTTCCAATCATTAAGTATGGCTCACTTCCATCAACTCTAAATTCAACTTTATTTATATTTTGTCTAGTATCATTAGCTTCATTTTTTATAGCATTAAATATGTTTTCTCCTACTTCGATTTCAGGCCACATTCCATGTTTAGTTTGATAAGCTAAAGCAAGTTTTAAAACTTCATCAACAAAAACAGTTGTTCCATTAGTCCAAGAAAGAGGTTTATCTGCTTTAACTCCTACTTCATGAGCTTTCTTATTTTTGTCAGTATAAGTACCCTTTAAATAAACTTCAGCACATTGTTTTTCAAATCTATTATCAATAGCAGCAGCAATTAGTCTTGAATATTTAGCTTCCATTTGTTTAATTGTAGGAATTTCGGCTCCTGTTTTTGTGTACATAGGAACACCAGCTTTTATTTGGATTAAATCACTAGCTGAATAAGGAAATTGTCCTCCAATAATATCAGGTTCAAACTCAATAACTCTATATCCATCTTTACCAAGAATAGGTAAAACTTCTGTTCTTCCTACAATTCCAGCTGTTACAAAGTGATCTGTTAAATCTTCTATTCTTATTTTTTCTGTTGGAGATAAGTATTCGTTTCCAGAGTTTATGAATTTTTTTGAGTATCTTTTTGGAATATTTAATTTTTGTGACATCTCAGCTATTAGAGATATTAAGTAAATCATTCTTTTATTCATTTATTAAGCCTCCTCTGTTCCTTCAATTTTAGTTGTTAAAATAACTCCAGCTACTTTTAATTGATGTATAGCTGTAAAATCAGATTCCCATTCTATTCCTTGAATATCTTCTTTACCAACAACTACATAAGTAGAGATATAACCAACATCATCAGCCTCTGCTGTAGTATCTGCTCCCATATATAGTCCTGCTATAACTCCTTTGTTAGGGTCATCTTTCACATAAGCATAGAATTTACCATCTGTTTTGTCTTGAGCTATAGGTTGTAAATGCTTCACTGCCCCTGCTCCCATTGTTACTTGCATATCAGGTTGTAATCTGATAACTGCTTTGTCTTTTAAATTTTCTGTTTTTCTTTCAAAAGTTGCCATTCTTTATACCTCCTTAAAATGATTCAGCTAACTCTTTAGCTTCTTGTACTGGGTCTTTATCTTCTGAAAATTCTATTCCACTAGATATATTTTTGAATAAGTGTGCAAAAGGGCCATCTTCCTTAGAGAACTCTTTTAACATATTGGCTATAGTTCCCTTTTTTCCCTCTGAGAACTCAATCATATTTGAGTATTCTTTCTCATCAAAAGCTTTATCTATTCCAAATTCAATAAACGAATGCATTACTGGCGGGAACATTTTAATAAACTTTTCCTTAACTTCTTTTTTCTCACTATCTCTAGTAAACTCTGCTCTAACTTTCTCATACATTTCAGCTTGAGTTAAGTTCTCAACAGGTTTTTCAGCTAAGATATATCCTAGAATATTAGCAATATTTCCAAGAGTTTCTTTTGAAAACTCTGCTGTTTTTTCTACTGTATATCCAGCAGCCTTTAGCTTATCTACTGCTACTCTCTCACTATCTTTTTCCCATAAAACATCAAATAAATTTCCTAACTTTATTTTTGATGCATCAACACCTTTAATATAACTTGTAAATTCATCAATTTTAGCTTGGTCATCTTCTGCAAATTCTATTGTTTGAGTTTTTTCTATTGAAGTTAAGTCTTGGGAAAACTCACTAAAAGACTTATCTAAATCTTTTAAATGAGGTGGTGCATATCCTAATATTGCTAAATGGTTAGGATTACCATCAGTTCCTATTCCTATTGAAACATTAGGGTACATTTTTTTGATACTATCTCCGAAAGAATTGTAAGTAAATTCTGCTAGTAAATATCCTTCTTCATCCACTCCAACTGCCTTACAACTTCCAGCAACAGGAATAGCTGTAGTAGGATAGCCTTTACTAGTCCAATCTCCTATATGTCCAGCTGTAATTGAGAACTCTTTACCTATCCAACTTTTAAGGTCATCTACTGTATAATTTCCCTTTGCTCCATAATTACCAGCTTTAAATATTCTTTTTGGCATTTTCTTTTTCCTCCTTTTTCTCTAATTTAGGTCCCCAAAAGATATACTTCTTATTTTTTCCCTTTCTTTCTCTAACAACTCCCCAAATTAAACCTCCAGTTACTCCTACTACTATTCCTATAAATAAATATCCTACTGGTGTTACCATATTATCATCTCCTTATAACTTACCTGTTTTTAGATATTTTCTAATTATAGCTGCATATGCTATCTTTTGATTATTACTAAATCCTATAAACTCCCTAGCTGGTTTATCTCCCCAAGGAGAAGATACTTCTCTTTTACGAGTATGTTGTCTTACTCTTTCAGTTCTACCTCTTCTCCTTCTAGTATGCTCTCTAACAGTTTCAGTTACTTCTGTAGTTCCCAATTCTCCTTTTTTTACAGCAAAGTTTTGATATGCTGCATATTCTTTATTAGTTCCTACTACTGCAATAGTAGGAGTTACTCTTGAAGTAATACTAGCTCTTAACTCTCCAGTATCAACTAAAGGTTTATTACTTCCCTTTCTTCTTCTTGATATAGTTACAAGAGAGAGTGGAGCCCATGCTTCTCCATTTGGATTTTTACTAAGTCTAAATCTAAAATCAACTTTAGTTTGCATATCTCCAGCTATATATCTCATCAAAGGAAGAGTTTTTTCAGAGTTTATGTTTAACTTTTCTAATCCTTTTAGAACTACTTTTCCATTATTTGTTACATTGAACATAACTCATCACTCCATTAGAGAAAGTTGTTTTAAAGAAGAGTTTACTTCTTTTTTCAATTCTTTTACTTTCTCATCTTTTTTCTGTAAAGAAGTAGCTAATGCATTGACTTGATTTCCTTTGAATTCTCCAAGCTCATTTTTTAAGTCTAAAATGGATTTTCCCATTGTTTTATGAATAGTTAATCCATATTCTTTTACATCATCTTTACTTAAAGCAATTCTCCTACTTCTACAACCGTGATGATTAGGTGGCAAAAAGTTCTTCCAAAAACTATGGTCCAAAGGATATACAAGTCCATCTAAAGATTTACATAAATCTGTTGTCCTATTATCTCCAACAGCATCATACATTCCATAAGGTTTATTCTTTTTATTAAGTTCTTGATTATAGAAAGTACCAGCATTATAAGTAGTCATTAAATTATTTCTATAAACTAATTCCAAGTACCAAGGATTATCTCCAAATCCTGATTTATTTAAAATATTTTCTGACATCTTTAACCAATCTTTAAAAGTCTTTCCTTCATTTAAAGTTGAAAGTAAATTATTGTACAAAGCTTTGGTTACTTCTAAGCTTGTACTTTTCTTTATGTAAAAATAACTTTCTTGTACTTTAGCTGAAATCTCTTCCAATTTGTCAAAGAGTATAGGAGATTTATTTAAAAAATATTGTATAGCTTCTTCATGCTTTAATTTAAAAGGATTGATATTTTCCTGTGGTAATAAGACACTACCACTAATAACTAAATCATCTAAATAACCTTTTAAAAAACTGATAAGCATTTTATCTTTTAAAGAAGTCATATCTAAAACTATATTTTCTAAATCTTCTAATGTTTTTATGGACTTTAATTTTTCTTTTAACTGTATTGAAATATCTTTGAAAAAATCTCCAAAGCTATCTTCAATCTCTTGTAATAAATTACTATCTTGTTCTTTTACTCTTTCTAGTAATTCATCTAACTTATTTTTTGAGAACTCGCCTTGTATTCCATTGATTATAGTAGGTGTAGAACTTTCTTCGAGTGAAACTTCGTCTATACCTAAATACTCTGCTAAATAGACTTTAGAGAGCTTATAGCCAATATTTGATAATTTCAACATATTATCAAGTTTTATTGACTTCAAATTTTCTTTTTCTTTCTCTTGTTCTACCTTGTCAGCTTCTGTATATATCTTTTCAAGGACAAATTCAAAATCTTTAGGATTATATCCAAAGAACATAGAATCAATTTCTAAAAGTTGAAATAATGAATCTGTAACAAATTTACATATCTCTTCTACTACTTGCTCAAATCCATCTTGGTGTACTTGTCCTAAAGAATAACTTCCAGCTCCTCCACCATTATCCATAGTGAGAGTAGAACCAAGTATATTTTGAATAAGTTTTTCTTTTTCTCTGTTCTCTAACTCTGTATAAATGCTAGGGTCTAAGTCAGATAACTTTATAAAGTCTATAACTTTCTTTAGGTCAAATTCATCATCAAAATTAACAGGTGCTCCTATACTAGAAGCTCCTCTTATTCCTTCAACAGATTTTCTAAGTTCTTCTCTTGCTTTTTCTTCCATATTTACATCATATGGATAGATAACAATAAGGTCCCCATACTTTTCAGCTATCTCTCTAAGCTGTCTTTGAAACATAGATTTATCTAAGAAAGCTTGTTGACAACACTCAAATATACTTGTTCCAGTAACTCTAGCTGGATTCCACTTATGTATGCATAAAAGGAATTTTTCTCTAGTTAAAGGAATTTTATTTGAACCTACCTTTATTTCCCATTCTTTAGTTCTAGTATCATAATTGATATAGTCATAAGGAATAGGTATAAGAGTATCTATTGAAAAATCTTCATTATAGACTATCTCAAAACAACTATATCCAAAATACCTAGCTGTGATTAAATGGTTTATAATTCTATTGAATTTAATACCTGAAAATCTTTGTTGAATTTCTTTTTCTAAATCACTCATATCAGGATTTTTAGCATAAGGAAGTATCTTTCTACCAGCAACAGCTCTTTCAAGCTTTTGAAGTGCTGAAGCTATATCTATATCCTTGATAATTCTTTCTACACTTTCACTATTAAGAGTTTCATCATAAGTATTAGATTCTTGGAATAACTTAACTACACCTGATATAAGTAATTCTTTTTTAGCCTTTTTTATATCTTTTTCTATTTTTCACACCTCCTTTTATTTTTTATTGGTAATAAATTTAAAGTTATCTTTATTAACATTATTTCTAATCAATAGTGGTTCTATTGAATATCTCCAAGCATCTATTAAATGGTTGTAATTATCTATAGGTTTATTTAATGATTTACCAGTTTTTTTATCTGTATCCCATACATAGTTTTTTATCTCTATGATGAAGTTTTTACACTTAGGATGTATAAAGACTTTATATCCTTGTAGATATTGGATACCAAACATAATACTATCTGGTCCTTTAACAGAACTTTTAATTCTTGGAACTCCATTTTTCTTCATCCATTTAATAGATTTTTCTTCGGCAGAATCTGCCACTATAACTGATTTTGAGTACCCCTTATATTTAATAAGTTCCACTATATCCTCATTAAACATACCTGTTTGATAATGTTCATCTATAATATAGATTTCTTTTTCATCTCCATTTACTAAGCTAACTATTAAAGCAGTAGGATCATTTGTAAAACCATAGTCAAGTCCTATACAAGTTAGATATTTACCAGTTTTTATAAGAGTATTAATATCAAAGTTTAATACTTCCCACCTATAAAAGACAGTTCCCTCACATATTCCCCAATTACCATTTCCTTCTATTTCAAATCTTCTTGGATTTTCTTCTTTCATTAAGTTAAATACATTAAGGTCAGCTTCATCAAGGAATTCATTAGCTCTAAAATTAGTAGTCATGGCCAATATATCCTTGGTATTCTTATGAATTGCTAATCCTTTAGTTAAAAGGTTATCTTTATCTTCTTTTCCACCTTTAAAGAATCTATCATTTAACCAATGAGTTTCAGACCAAGGGTTAAAAGTACAAGTAATTTGTTTAAATAAGTGATTTGGAACAGCTCCTCTAATAGAAACATCTATCTTATTGAAATCATCTTCATTCTCTATTTGGTACATTTCTTCAAACCAAGCCCAACATAAATATCCAACATCTACTGTAATAGAAGTTATTTTTAATGGGTCATCTAATCCCCTGAATATAATCTTTTGCCCAGTAGGTATATATGTCATTTCCATTGGTGAAGTAGTACATTTCCATAGATGATAGACTTTTAATCTTTTCATAGCAGTTTTTAGTTGAGCAAAGGTACTTCCTCTATGAGTATCAAATACTTTTCTTACAACTAGTAAATTACTTTCAGGAAGCTCCATAAGTTTAGTTATATACCATAAAGCTGTGGTATAACTTTTCTTACTTCCTCTTCCACCTTTTACTATTCTGTATCTCCCTTTAAAATTCCAAAATGTTGCATATCTTTTTCCTACAATATTAGGAAGATAAACATACTCAGAATTCTCTTTAGTATTAATCTTCAAGCTCTCCACCCCCTGCTATAAAGATAGGTTTTTTATCTTCTATTTTTTCAGTTTTATTTTTAGCTTTCTCTATCTCTAACTTTTCTAATCTTTCTATTCTATCCAAACCTAATATCAACTGTTCTACTTCTTCGTTCATAATTAGTTTTTCCATAAGTGCTTTAGAAATTTTTCCATTCTCTTTCCAATTCATTACTTCATAGTAGATAGCCTTTAAAGCTTCTTCATTGATTTCTAATCTTTTGGTTTTGTTTTGTAATATTCTTTCTCTTTGCTTATCTCTAAATTCTTTTAAAAACTCTAGTTGTTTAGCTTGGAGATTGTACTCTGAACTCCATCTTCCTACAGTTGCTCTAGGTATTCCAGTTTGTTCCACTGTTTCACTAATACTAGCACCAGCTATTATCATTTCTTTTGCAATTTCTTTAACCTTTTTTGTATGCATACTTTTTTTATTAGGTGTGCACACTTTTTTCTTTTTTTCATCATTCCAATATCTAGTTTTCCAACTTTTTACTGTATTAAGAGTAACTCCATATTTTTGAGCTATCTCTTTATATTTCATTCCAGCTTTATAATCTTTTTCAGCTAATTGATAATTAGTCACATCATCTTAACACCTCCTTTTTAATTTTCTTTTACACTAATAAAAAAATGTCCCAAAAAAACTTAGGACATTTTAAAAAAATATATAAAAAAAGAGAATCGTTTTATTGATTCTCTTTTTTTAACCATCATAATTTTCCATTTTGATAATCTTTTAATAAAATTTCATAATAATCACAATACCCATTTAAAGTTTTTAGAGTTTTAGGATCTTCATCATAGTTTTTCATTTTTTCTACTAGTTTTTTTATAGAAATTAATCTTTTTTCTACATCAAAACTTCTAAATGAATTTTTAGGATTTTTTTTTGCATTTCTTAAAATTTTAATATTACGTAATTCTTTTTCAATACAAAGAATATAAACATTTATAATAGAAGTAAACCTAGAATCAGTTTCAATAAGTAGCATTTTTATATAGTTTAAATTTACTTTTCTTTCCTCAAATAAAATTTCTGTAGAAAACTCATATTCTTTTAAAATAATTTCATATGTTTCTAAGATTTCTTCAAATTCTAAATAAATATCTTGTAGAATTAATTGTAATATCTTTATTTCTTTTTCTAAATTTTTTTTGTCTTGGTAATATTTTTCTATAAAAACTACTCCTAGTGTCGCTATTGCTCCTAAATATCCAGACCAAAAACTTAAAAAAGTTTCACTTAAAAATTTCGTTAATAAAAATGGAAATACTAATATTAGTATAAAAAATATAAATATTTTTCTGATTTTTAACTCACTCCTTTTGATAAAAAACTAAGCTTATTATATCAGAAAAAATAAATAAAAACAATAAAAAAAGAGATAGCTTTTACATCTACCTCTTATAGATATCTTAGTTAGAAATTTAATTGATTTTATATTATACACTATATCATACCTTCATATTGACATTCAAGGACAAAGTATGACATTTAATGACAAATCTCAAAATTTTTTAAAGCTTCTCCATGTATTCTAATAACCTGTCTAGTTGAATATCCCATCTTCTCTGAAATTTGTTCCCAAGTATAATTAAGAATATATCTATATCTTAGAACCATTCTTTCATTAAAATCTTCCACCTTATTTATTTTCTCATTTAATTCAACTTGAATATCATAAAGACTTGCTAGATCCTTCTCTACTTCCATAAGCTTATTAATTCTATTGAACATAGCATTATCACTTGGAATATTTCCACCTTGAACTTTTTCAGATAGTTGTATTGCTTTTATTCCATCAAGGTTAGCTTTTAACTCCTCTAAAACCTCTTTTTTAGATTCTATTTCTAAATTAATTCTGTACCCTCTTCTCAAGTATCTCTTTTTATCCATATTTCTATAAGCTCCTAATATTCTATTATTACTACTCTAAAGCTATCAGCCTTGTTTCCATATGTCTTTTTGGTTGTAAGCTCAAATATCTGCTCATCATCAAGCCACACCATATCATTAAAACTATCTAATATAGCTTTATTATAGTTATCCACATCTCTCTTTCTATATCCTTTAAAGTTAATTAGAATATCAACCTTTAACTTACCTTCTAGTTTTTTATTTATTTTTTCTTTTAGAAGATAAGCTCTAACATTATCTTTAAACTCTCTACCTTTTTTAGAAAGATAGGTTGTATTCTGCCCTCTTCTCCAATAAGTATTAACGCTTGGAGGGAGTAAAGGGATAATTATTTCTCTCATCTAGTTTCTACCTCCTGATATCCTTCACAGCTTGGATATTGTTCATCAATATAATCTCCACGTTGACCACAATAAGCTTTATCATTCCCTTCTGGATATAGACAATGCTTACAAGTTACACATTTATTAGATATTATTCCATTTTTCATTTCTTACCTCCAAAAATACCTATTATTCCTAATATTCCTATTAGCATAATTATAAAAAATGATATTATGTAAAATATTTTCATCTTTACTTGACCTCTTTCATAAAAACTAACCAATGAGTTTTAGCTCTTTTATTACCAAAAAGTGGTTTAGTAGTTGTTAATTTTAATATTTCTGATAATTTTATTTGTTCTTCGTTCCATTTAAATATTAATATTCCCGAAGATTCTAATACTCTAAAACACTCTTCAAATCCTTTTTTTATATCATTTTTCCAATTTTGACCAAGTTTACCATATTTCTTTTTTAACCAACTATTCTCTCCAACTTTTAATAGATGAGGAGGGTCAAATACTACCAATTTGAAAGAATTATCATTAAATGGTATTTGTCTAAAATCAGCTATAATATCTGGTTTTATTTCTAGTTTACGACCATCACATAAAGTATCTTCATATTCTCTTATATCCATATAAATAGTATCTTTCCTATTTTTATTAAACCAAAACATTTTACTTCCACAACAAACATCTAATATTTTTTTATCATTTATTTCCAAAATTGCCACCACTTTTTATTATTTAGTTTATCTATTACAGAATAAAGGATATTATTCTTTTCTATTAAGTCCTCTCTATCCTCTCTTAAATTTTTAGTTGTATTTTGAAGTATTTTTATATCATTAGAATATACTTGATTAGTTTTTTCTAATTCTACTTTCTCTTCTTGTAATACTTTAACTTTTTTTCTTAGAATATCAACTTCAGTATCTAATCCTAGATTAACTAATTTACCTTGAGAAATAGAAGCATAGTGTTTAGTTATTTCAACAAGAGCTTTTCTACAATCCTCAATAGACTTTAAATTTCTAGTAATAATTACTTTTATTCCTAATCTTTGCTGAAATTCAGTAATTTCAGATTTTAAAATATCTCTTCTATTGTCCATAATTTCTCCTCTCATTTTTTATTTTGGGGGTGTATTATTCCATAGTAAAAGCTTACAAATATAAGTATTGCTAATCCAATCCCATAAAATCACTCCTTTATCCTTTGAATATTTCTTTTCATTTTTCTTCCATACATTTTCTTAAGCTCCTCATCAGAGAAGTTATAAATCTCTTTCAGAAGCTGGAGGCAGATGTAAATATCACACATCTCCTCTTTTATTTCCAATCTTCTCTCATAACCTCTCAAATCCTTGCAAAGTTCTTTCTGTAACTCTGATAATTCTTCAATTACTATCGTTTTGTTGACATCAACACTTTGACTATTTAATATCAAATTTATATTTGGATTATATTTAAGCATATATTCTCCCTTATGCAGTTTTAACTAAAGTTTTTTCAGCTACCTTTTTTATTTTGTCATAATATTCAATTTTTAAAGCTTCTGTGAATATAGGATTTGAGCAAAATTCTATATAATTCTCAATCATAGTATCATACTCAATTCTCCCTTTCTCATAATCATCAAGAAGCATATTAGCTTTACCAGCTAATTTCTTTCTTAATTCTTTCTCAGAGATAGTTTTTGTTTCACTAGTTCCAGCTTCCCAATTATCTCTAAGAGCTTTATATATAGCACCTTCTCCCCAAGCTTTTTGTTGAGCTGTGATAAGGACAGACTTTATCCTATCAAGGTCTACTCTGCCATTTCTTACTAATTCCATTATGTTTTTACAAGTGTCTATACTTATTCCATGACTTTGTAGAGCTGATTTAATTTGATAAATTGTATCTTTTTCTTTACTAGAACTATTTTTAACTGGACTACTACTGCTACTAGTAGAACTATCTTTAGAATTTTGGTCTATCTTATCTAGGTTATCTAACTTAGTAGTAGTTTTTATATTTAGTTCTTTATCTAAGTTATTTATATTATATTCTTTATTGTTTGAATTTTTTTGAAAACTAGTTTTTAAATTTTTTAAAGACTTGCTTTCAACTTTTTTCAATTCTTGGTTTAAAGTTTTTTCAATTCTAGTATTTAAAAATTTTAAAATCTGGTCATAGTTAAGTTTAAAATATCTCTTCATAGGTACGCCTTTATTTTCTTGTAAAAGAATACCTAAAGAGATAAGTTGTTCTATACATTTAGTTTGTTTATGATTAGATAAACCAGTTATTTCTTCCAATGTTTTAGAAGTTTGATAAAACCATCCTTCATCATCTGCTAATGTTTCATCAGCTTCTACTAAAGTAGTTAAAAAGAAAGCTGTTTCAATACCAAGGCTTTTAACTAATTGTTTATTTAATACATAGAAATTACTTGTCATCAGTAATTGTTTTATAGAATTTTTTTCCATAGTTTTATCCTCCTTTGAGGAGCTATGCCACTAGTTCCTCTTATTTTTATCTTATGCCTATCCACCATTCCCTAAGTCCTTTAGAACTAGTGGCTTGGAAATGATGAACAGATATAAAACAAAAACTGTCTTTGATTTTTTTATATTATTTTGTTATAATTAAAGTACCTAGAAACCCGTACAGGTACTTGATAAGTTGTTTGTTTAAGTTCAAAATGGAGGCTCTAATATTTTTATTAGAGCTTTTATTCTGCTAATAAAGAAACTAAATTTATCAACGCTACTTAGAGAGAACTGACTATTCTCTCTTTTTTATTTATAGCAGTTTTATAGTTCTGCCAACTGAAAAGTTGAATATTACCTCATAGTTTCACTTATGTTATAATTAAATAGTCCACACAATTAAAAACAAGAGGTGAAACTATGAAGCAAGATAAAAAACTTATAATCAATTTTTTTAAGTTTATTAAAGAACATGAAGTTTTTAACCAAAAAACTATTCTTAATGAAAAGTCTTTAATGGAACACTTTTCTCTTTCACAAGAAGATTTATTCTATCTACTTGATTATCTTTTAGTAAAAGGATATATTTCAGGTGTATATTTAACTTATTTTGATCAAGGTTCTGGAAGAATAAATTTTGATCGTTTTCAAGTTTCAGAATATGGAGAAGAGTTTTTACACTATAATTCTTTCTTTCAAAAATTTCAAAGAAGTTGTATATTAATATTTACAGTTATAAATTCTATTCTTTCTCTTACATCTTGTATTTTTGCCATAATAGCTGCTAATAAATAATTTATAGGAGAATGCTATCAAATTAACTCTTCTTAGTTTGATAGCATCTCTTAAAACTTTAAAACTCCTTCTCTAAATCCCTTTAACTCTTTTGACTTTCCAAAAAGTTTTGATAATTCTCTCCTATCTAGTTTTAACTCATTAATCTTATCAACTACATCAACTAAGCCTTCTTTTTCCCAATAATACCAGCCTTGTTTTTTTAAAAAAGTTATACTACATTCCCATTTACCATCACCAAGGTATTCTATATAGTAATTTTTTCTAAACCTTTTAAACTTTTTACTTTTAAGCTTTTCTTCTAAAAATAAAACTAAATCAAGACCTTTAGAGTATTTATTATTGAGAAGTCTAAGTCTTTGAGCTATGTATTCTATAAAATCATGTGGCCCTACTATCGGATGTAAGTCAAACTTCATATTAGTTCCTCTTATCAAAAAACATTGTGTTGACATTCCAGGAACAGTATTTGAAGCTATCATCAACTCATCATCAAAAAATTTCCCTCTTGGGAATATTCTCTCATCTTGATGAGTTATTGTAATAGCAGAATATTTTTCATTGATTTTTACAACTTCAAATTCAAATACATTATTAGCATCTTTCAATTATTATCACCTTCTTATATTAGCAGAGATAATGGGACTCGAACCCATAAGAGCTATTAAGCAATCTACTGCCATACCTCCATAAGCACCGCAAGTGCGGTAATGTGTATTTATAAGTTATTTAAAGAAAATTTATTTCTTGCCTTTGCTCCTCCAATAATATATACTTTAAATATGGAGGTTGATATAATGACTTTATTTGAAAAATTCAAAGATAAAACACTTTTTATTACAGTTCAAAATGGAACTTTGTTTCCTACTTATAAGGGAACTGTCCTTTCTCAAGTAGAAGATTTCATAGAATTTAAAACTGAGAACAATACTATTTGGATAAACCTTAAATATATTGTTAAGTTTATAGTAGTGGAGTAGAGAGCTTTTATAGCTCTCTATTTTAATTTGCTATTAAGATTAAATAATTTAATGAAACTATAACAAAAGTTCTAATTATTCCTAAAATAAAAGAAATTAATAAAATACAGAGTATTTTATGCTTTTTGAAAAAGTTATCTTATTATATTATTTTTAAACGTTATAAACGTATGAATTAAACAAAAAAAATTAACTTTATATTTAATTTTTCTTCTAAAAATAATATATTTTTAATAGAAATACATTTTCCTTTCTTTAAAGTTTCTAACCAAGTAAAAAGTGTAGTATAAGGTATTTCAAGAGAATTTGCTAACTCTCTTACAGATATTTTTTTCTCGTTTAAATATTCTAAAATAGAATTATAAATTTTATATGCAATATCTTTTTCTATTTTACTTTTCATTATTTCACCTCTTTATACATTATATACGAATAAAACGTAAAAATCAAATGTTTTTTACAAATAAAAAAAGAAGACTTTCATCTTCTTTTATAAAATATTTTCTAAAGTGTTACTAAATATAATTATTTCTTTAGCTTTTCTTTTATTTTCTAAAGTATAAGTTATATCAAATTCTTTTTGCCTAAATTGACTATACATATTTTTAATCTCATCTACATTATCATAACTAACTATCCAATCATTTCTTAATTTTGAAATTTTACTGGCCAAGTTTAAATGGTCATCATGTTCATAGAAATTAACATATAAATCTTTACCTTTATTATAATATGGGGGATCAAAGAAAATGAAACTGTCTTTCTTTTTTATTCTTTGTAAAAAATCTATAACATCTAAGTTATAAAATCTTATTTTATCTCTATATGTGTAAATCTCCTGAATTTTTTCTATTAGTTTTTTTTTGTTAAATCTACAATCCATCTTGTAGTTACCATTTTGATTTACTCCACCTATAACTCCAGCTTTAATTATTCCTGAACGATTAACTCTATTTAAATAAAAAGTAGAAAATCCTAATTTTAATACATCTTCTTTTTTTCTAGTATTAATTTTTTCTTTGTTAATTTGAATAGATTTTTGAATTTCTCTTTCTTCTAAAGTAAGAATAGCAGAATCAATCATTTGACATAATTCACTATTATATTTAAGAACAGATTTCCAAAAACAATATATACTTTTATCTATATCATTTAAAAATAGACTAGAAACGATATTATTTTTTAATAGCATTAAAGCTAATCCACAACCTCCTGCAAAAGGCTCTATATAAGTAATTTTTAATTTATTATTTTTTTTTAATAATTCAGCTATTTGATTATAGACTTTTGCTTTTCCTCCAGGATACCTTAATGGAGAGATAGAACTTCCCATTTTTCACCTCTTAAATTTTATTTCTTTTTTTCATTATTTTTTTATTTATTTCATCATATATAATTTCAAACATTTTTTCATAATTATCCCATACATTTTTAAGAGTTTCAGCAGTAAAAAAAAGTTTTGTATGTACTATTGAATTTTGAGTTTTTATAGAAGTAATAGGATTTGAAGAAACCATTAATTTTAAATTCTTTTCTTCTGAAGAAGTTATTAATCCTTCTTTTAATAAATGTTCAATACATTTTATTACTTTTCCTTCTAATTTTTCTTTAGGAAAATTTAATCCACATTTTGAAAGATACTCATCTATACTTAATTCTAAAAATATTCTAAATGAACATCCTATTAAAGTTGGAAATTCATTGATATCACAATTTTTTAGTTCTATATATAGATTATTTAATTTAGGATCATCTATTTTTAAAATAACCTTTTTAGGAATTAAAGATTTTCTTGTCGCTGTATGTGGATTTGATTTTTTTAATGGAACTTTTAATTCAGTATTTATTTGCTCATTTGTAGAAATATTATTTTTTTCATTTTTATTATCTTCTTGAGATATATTTTGAGATTCTTTTGGAGATGTATTTTGAGATTCTTTAAATATATCTTCTCTATTATTATTTAAATTAGTACTAATAACTTCTTTTGGAATATCTATTTTTAAAATTTTTTCTAAATATTCTTTTCTATTATCTTTATTATAAATTTCTGCTACCTTTGGTTTTCTAGCAATCATATCAAACATTAATTTATCAGCAACATCAATATTAATATTATCAAAATTATACTTATTATTCCCTATTTTTTCTATTCCTAAAGCTTCTTTTATATTAGGATCACTTATAGTTCTTTCAAGATTGGTCAATTTTAAATTTCCCATCTTTTCCAAAAATTCATCTGATAATGTTGATTTTTTATTAAAGGTATTAATAAATTTTTCTACTGTATTTAATGGTCTACTATTTCTTAAATCAAATAATCTTTTATTTTTTGTATTCCAAGAAACTCTTCCTTTCCCTAAATTTTCACCAGTATGAAGTAACTTAATCCATTCATTTGCTTTTTCTCTATTTGGAAAATAAATTACTTCAATTTTATCTATATTAGTTTTAAATTTAGAAATTTTTTTATACAAGTTTAAATTTATTTTTTTTATGAGTTCATGATTTTTTAAAATTTTAAGGGCACAAATTCTTCTATTTCCTTCTAAAACGATATATCTATTTTTCTCTTTTGTAACACCTATATTTTCAAAAGGATTTAATCCTTTTTCTGAAATATCAACTATTAGATTATATATTTTTTCTTCTGAAAGTTTTAATAATTCTTTTATACTATCTTCTTGTTGCTCATATATTGTATTTAATCTTGGATTTTGATTATCTAAAAAAATATCATTTATATTTAATATTATTTTTTCCATTTAAATCTCCTTGAAATATTTTAATTTTTTCAATTGTTCTAATATTCTAATATCAATACTAGGATTTTCTATATATTCATCATTGTCAAAAGTATCATCTATTAATAATTCAGCAGCAAATGTATTAGCTTCAATTTCTATTTGATTAGTATATCTAGGAAATAAATCATAATCTTTTAATGCTTGTATCTCTTTAGAGTGGTGTAAGATAGCATGTCCAAGTTCATGAGCTAATACAACCTTTTGACAAAATTCATCTAAATTTTCATTAATTACTATAAATTTATTAGTAACTACTTTTTTATAAATTCCTTTTATATTACCTAAATCCATATAGACAATATTTATCTTCATTTTTTTACATAATTTGTATGGATTTCTAGTTCCATATTTTCTTTCTAAATTAACAACCCTTCTTCTTATATCCATAGCTATCACACTACTTTTTATCTTTATCAGATTTCTTAGAATATTTTTCTTTGTTAATTTGTTTACTCATAAAGAATAGTTCGTTCATAGCCATTAATAATTTTTGTTTATCTTCTTCTGAAACATTCTCATCATTAAAAAATAATGCAGCTTCCTCCATAGTTCTATCATATTGGCTTTTACTTCTTTTATTTAAGCTTTCAACTCTAGGGTCAGATATTGAAGTAATATCTCTACCCATAAAAGCATTATCTAATCTATTTCTTTCTTCAATATTTAAATTTAAAGCTTCTGCTATTTTATCTAAACTTTTTCTACTTCCTTTACTTCTGCCACTTTCTATATCTCCAATGGTTCCATTTCCTAATCTAGCTTTTTCAGCTAGTTGCATTATAGTTAAATTTCTACTTTCTCTTAATTTTTTTACGAGTATAGATAATTTTTCAACAGCCATTTTCTCTCCCTCCTGTTCGATTTTTCCGTATATATCTTAATAAAATTTTACTCTATTTGCATAATTATTTCAATTTTTTCTTGACTTATACGTAAAATACGTATATAATTAAGAATATAGAAGTTCATTCAAGAATTTCTATTTATTTTTACTAATTGTATACGTTTTATACGTATAAAGAGAGGGAAAGATGATAGTTAATTTATTAATATTTGCTGGAATAATTGGAATATTTATAAAAGAGTTTGATACATTTAAGACAGCTTTAAGTTATAAGGAAGATGAGGAGAAAGAAGAATGAGATGCAATCATTGTGAAAAAATAATAGATAAAGAAGAGAGCTTTTATGAAATAGATGGAGAATTTTATTGTGAGGATTGTGTAGAGGAGCGTACAATAACTTACTATACGATAGGTGGAGATACAGGAATTAATTACGAAGATGATGAAACAAGTTGGCATAGAAATATCAATGACTTTATGGAAAATATAAAAGAAAGAATTGAACTTTATGAAAAGTGGAAAAAACAGTCAGAAAATTTGAATGGGCTTTATATGTTGAATGATTTTAGTGAATATTCAAGATTACTTGAAGAGGCTCAAAAATTATTAGAAAAAAGTCAAAAAGAAGATGAGGAGGAAGAATGGAATCTAAAATAACAAGCTTAATATTTTTATCAAGAGAGTATAACCAAAGTTCAGATGAAGATATTAATTTAACAGTTGAGGAGGGAAAACCAACAGTATATGTAATGGGAGATAGATACCAAGCTAATACTTGGGAAGAGGTTTTAGATAAAGCAATAAGAACTATTACAAGATGGATTGAAGAAGAGAAAGAAGCTAATAGAAAAGAAATTGAAGAAGAAGCTATCATAGCTAAGATATGGGAAGATAGAGCCAGTTAATAAAATTAAGTTTTTAAGATAGCTCCTAAAAAAGATTAGGAGCTGTTTCAAAAACTTAAATTAGGAGGAAAAAATGAATAAAAAGAATACTAAGAAATTTCAAAAAAGAATGATTGAAAATCAAAAAATACTTTTTGATAGTTCCTGTACTATTGTTTGCTTTGATAATGGAGAACCTTTTATGATGAACTCAGGTAAACCAAAAGAATTTTTAAATATTGGAACAGAAATAATTATTAAAAATTTTATTAGAGGAAGAATTGATGGAAGAATAATAAAGATGAAAAGAATAAAACTTAGAAACAGTAAAAAAGTTTGGGAAATTTTAGTTCATGTAACTTATATGAATCCTATAGATTGTTTATAAAATTTAAGTCTTTTATATAGCTCTCATTTAACTGAGAGCCTTATCAAAAACTTAAAAAGAGGTGTTTAAAACATGACAGTAAGAGAGCTTAGAGCAAAAGCTAAAGAATTAGGGTTAAAAGGATATAGCAAGTTAAAAAAAGCTGAATTAGAGGAATTAGTCAATAAAGTTAAATCTGAAAAGAAAGAGTTATCAAAAGAGGATTTAAAAGAGATAGTTCCTCCAATAGTTAAAATCTTTGAATATGAAAATCAAGAAAAATGGCATGAATTAAGAGGAATAGGAATAGGTGGCTCTGATATTGGAGCTATCTTAGGAGTAAACAAATATAAGTCAGCTATAGATATTTACATAGATAAAACAGAGGGTAAAAAGCAAGATGGAAATAGATTTACTCACTTTGGCCATAAATTAGAGAAAGTAGTATTTGAAGAATTTCAAGAAAGACACTCAAATATGAAATGCTATACAGTTCCATATACTATACAAAGAGGTGTATGTGTGGCCAATGTAGATGGAATGGTTTATGACCCTGTAAAAGATAAATATGGAGTATTAGAGTTAAAAACTACTTCAGCATATAACAAAGATGAGTGGACAGGAGATACAGTTCCTCAATCATATTATGCTCAAGTACAACATTACTTATATGTTACAGGATTAAGCTTTGCTTATATAGCTTGTCTAGTAGGTGGAAATGACTATAAAGAATTTTACATAGAAAGAAGTCTTGAAGATATAGATTATATCCAGGAAAAAGCAACAGACTTTTGGAAAAATCATGTAATGAAAAAAGTTCCACCAATGTTAGATGGAAGTGATAGTTATTCTAAGTATTTACTAGAAAAAGCAGATAGAGAGAATGAAGAAATTATAGAACTTAATGAACTAAATACTAAAGCAGAAGAGATAAAAGCTTTAGATGAACAGATAAAGAACTTGGAGCAACAACTAGAGTTAAAGAAACAAGAGATAATATTAGAGCTTAACAATAATCATTGCAATAAAGCTATAAGTAGTGATTATAAGTTTACTATAACAACTCAAGCTAGAAATTCAGTAGATAAGAAACTAATGGAGAAAGAAAATCCAGAATTAGTAGCACAATATAAAGAAGTTGAGAAGAGATATTCTACATCAAAAGAGAGTAAGTACATAAAGATTACTAAAAATACAAAGAAAAATAAAGAGGTGGCTTAAAATCAATAATAAAAAAAGACCCCGTAGGGTATGAGGTAAGGAATTACTTATGATGTTTAATCCAAATTACAACAATGAAAACTATTCCAATTAAAAAAATAGTCCCGCCATCAAAGTTGATAATAGGATTGGAAATAATTATGTTCATTTCCTCAACCTCCTGAAGTGTTATATTCTCATATCTACAAGGCTGTTGACACCTTATAGACATGAAATAAGCTCCCACGGCGGAGTGAGAGCCTATTTCATCAACATTTTTAATAACACTTCAGTTATAAGTCCTACGGGCTAGGTACCTTACATTAATAGTATACCAAAATAATAAGAAAAAGTCAATTTAGACTATATAAATTATACTCTAAGTATTAATTTTTAATTAAGAAAAAGTGCAGGAGGAAAATTAAAATGGCAGAAACAAAGAGAGCAACTAACTCATTAATAAAAGGAAATAATGGAGCAGTAACAGAGAAAAAACCAAATAAAACAATATATGAAATTATAAAAGCTGGAGAGAAACAGTTTGCTGCTGCTCTTCCTAAACACCTAAATAGTGAAAGATTCACAAGAATAGCTATTACAACTATAAGACAAAATCCTAAATTAGCTGAATGTAATGCTGAAAGCTTATTAGGTAGCTTGATGACAATAGCACAACTAGGATTAGAACCTGGAGTTCTTGGACAATGTTATTTAATACCATTTAAAAATAATAAGCTAGGCACAATAGAATGTCAATTCCAACTTGGATATAAGGGAATGATAGAACTACTTAGAAGAACTGGCCAACTAAGTGATATTTATGCATACACAGTCTATTCAAATGATGAGTTTGATATAGAGTATGGATTAGATAGAACTCTAAAACATAAACCAGCCTTTACTAATCCAGAGGGAAGAGGAGAGATAGTTGGATTCTATTCAGTAGCTATTTTAAAAGATGGAACTAGAGCTTTTGAATATATGACTAAAAAAGAAGTAATAGAGCATGAAGAAAAATATAGAAAAGGGAACTTTAAAAATGAGATTTGGAATAAGAACTTTGAGGAAATGTCTTTAAAGACTGTTACTAAGAAAATGTTAAAATGGTTACCTATATCAGTAGAAATGATAGAAAATCTTAGAAAAGATGAACAAATTCATAAATTAGATGAAAAAACTAATGAGGTAACTTCTGAATATATTGATGAAAATATAATAAACTATGATGAAGATGGAGTAATAGTTGAAGAAAAGCCTACAACAGAGGACATGCAAACACTTATGACTATATCACAAGCAAGTGGAATAGATATAACTAAAAAAGCTAAAGAACTTTATGGGGTATCTACTTTAGATGATATTAATATGGAACAATACAACGAACTTAAAGAAATAGCTATTAATGGATAGAGGGAGTTTTCCCTCTTCCTTATAGGAGGATTAATATGTTGAATGATATTAAAAAGACTAGTTTTAAATATGACCATGAGTTAAAACCTCAATATATAGCAGAAGTAAGAGAAATTGGAGAATATAAAGGAGAACCTTGTGTATATATAGTAATGAGAGAAAACTTCCATACTAGAGGAAGATTTAGAGCTATGATTCCAAGTTTAATAGAAAAATGGGGAAATAGGCTTGAGATTAAAAAGAGAGTTGGAAGCAAGTATCTACATATTACACAGATACAAGCTAGATTAGTATAGGAGTAAAATAAATGAAAGAAAATAAGAAAATATTAGAATTAACAATTATAGAAAGAAATAAAGAAATTGAGTTTTGTATTGATACTGATGTTCCTCTTACAGAAAATGAGTGTAATGAGATTATAAAAATATATGCTAGTGCTTATGCTAGAAAGTTTAAAATTAAAAAACAAGGGATAGAAAAAATAAAACCATGTAAATTTGAAGAAGTTAAATATGATAATTAGTTGCTAGAGGTAAAAGATGAAGTTAAAAACTAGAAAGAAAAATAGAATAGGAAAGATAAATTTAAAATTTAGAAAAGGAGCTCTAAGATGCTCTGAGGAAATAGAACTTGATTTTCCTAAAGACCAAGAGGCAATGCTTTTGGTTGTTGTTGATAAAATGATTTATATAAATAAAGATTCAAAATTATTAATGAATTTTAAAAGAAAAGGTAATTTAGTAGAAAGACAATTTTATATTAATAATTCTGGAAAGATAATCAAAGCTCCAAAAGAAAGAAAAAATATAGCTTATGCTTACCCAACAAAAAAATAGAAGAAAGAAAGAGGTAGAAAATGATATATCAATGTATTAAAGATTTTGAAATTTCTGTAATTAATGAAAATGGAATGATGACAGAAAGTATTTTAAAAATTACGAGTGGTATGTTTTTTAAAGAAAGTAAAGATAATGCTTTAAGTGGTGCTGAAATAAAATTAGAAAATATCTTTGATGATACATTTATAGAAATATCAAAAGAAACACTAAAGTCATCATTTGAAGATATAAAATTTGCTGACTTATTAGAGTTACAAAGACAACTTGATGAAGAAGTTGCTAAGCCTAGAGAAAATGGATTTGTACCAAGACGCAGAAACTACAATAAAATGGTTAAAAGCATGATAGCTGAAATAATAGAGTTTAATGAAGAAACTGAGAATACTCATAAAACTTGTAAACAAAAGGAATTTGATAGAGAAAAGATGATTAAAAAAAGTGTTGATATATGCTTTTTCTATCTTCAAATTTGTAATTTATTAACAGGTAAAGACCAAGAATTTATAAGAATATTGTCAGAGTCTTGGGAAAGAGCTTGGGAAAGTGTAGATCCTTATACAACTTATGGATATGATGTTGAGCTTGAATTGATAAAGCATTTGAGTAGTACAGAATGGTGCTTATCAATTTCTAAATGTCTTAATATAATGACTTTACTCATATCTATCTACGTAAATAATGATATAAGTAAAGATAAAATGATACAAACTTATTTAACTGAATGGAAAAGAAATATAACTGTAAGAATAAAAGATGATTGGAGCTTATAAGATGAGATTTAATGCAGATAACTTAGAAAAATATAAATATAATATCCTTAAAAAGAAAAGAGGATATAGATTTGATGAGAATATTTCAATATATTTTATAGCTGGAACTTGGATATTTGCTGTAAGAAATAGAATAAGAATTAGAGAACAAAACTGGGAAGTATTCAAAGAAAGAGTTATTAAGGAGGAATATTAATGGCAAAGTTTGATAATGTTAGAGTCAACAATACAGTTTATCATCTATTATGTGGTAAAGGTACTGTAACTAAAGTTCACAACTTAGGTTGTATAAAACGTTATTTTAGTGTTAAATTTAAAACTTGTGAAAATGATTTTGATTTTGATGGTTACTTAATAAATGAAAAATTTGAACGGGAAGAAAAAATAGTAACTTTATACTGGAATGAGATTAAGTTGCCTACCGAAGAAGAGGATAAAAAGCCTTTTGACTTGGTGGAGTTTTTGAAAGAGAACTTAACTCCTAAAGAATTTAAAGAAGATGACGATAATATATTTTTGAATTATGATTATATAGAAAAACGTATAGATTAGGATTGCAATGAAATATTTGAAATAATGGGAACTATTTATTTTGAAGATGTAGAATTTGAGAAATTAAATATTCTAGTCAATGAAATGAATGATAGAGGAGTTACACCAGAGCAACTCAAAGAAGCATATAAAAAATTAGGGTGGTTATAAATGACTTTAAAAGAGAAAAGAAAAAAGTATTTAGAGGAAGAGTTGAAAAATAGAGAAATTGATATAAAGTTTTTTATAGCTAGTATTTGTGAGGAGATAAAAAATAAAAAAGAACATATGGAAGAATGGTACATAAAAACAGGAGAAGAAAATTATAGTGTATCAGTCTATGACAAAGATATAAAAAGTGTTGACGATGATATTTTGGATAGACTGAAAAAAGAGGTTAATTCTATTGAATTTGAAGAATATTATATAACATACAATAGTTTCAATGATAATGGAAGATTATATGAAGTTTATTTTTCTATAAATTTTAAATCTGAAGATAAAGAAAATATAATATCTCAAAATAAGAAAAAATCTTTATTCGATAAAATTAGGAGTTGGTTATATGAGTAAACAAGCAAAGAAAAGAGAAATTAATAAGTATAGAGTTGAAATAGCTAGATTACATTTCATAATAGCAGAACAACAGTTCCTTAATGAAAGTTGGATAGATAAATATAAGGAAATGAGAATATTACTAAGACAACATAGAGAAAAAGAGCATAAACTTCAAAGAGAGATTGAGCAGTTGAAGGCTGAGAATTATAGCTTAAAGCATAGAGGACTTTTCAAAAGAATACTTGGGGCTTAGGAGGAGTAAATATGATAGTAGAAATTTACAAGGGAATAGACAGTGAAAAGCCTGTTGATGTAATAGTTATTCTAGGATAATATAAGTTATTTAGCAATATAAAAAGTCTTAAAACTGATAATTAATTATTTAAAAAAATAATTTTTAATATTATAATTATTAAGGAGAAAAATTATGAAAATAAAAGTCATTTTTAATGAAGATAATTATGAAGCTGATTATTATAGAAAAAAATTAATATCTAATATAAAAGAGGTAGAGGATAATGAAAGATTCAAAGAGTAAGACTGTTATTATATACAATAGAGTATCTACCATAATGCAAGATAAAAACGAATCTTTAACAGAGCAAACTGATGAATGTATTCGTTATTGTAAAACTAATGGATATGAAATATATAAAATACTCAAAGATGTAAAGAGTGGAACTAAAGATGATAGAGCAGGATATTTAGAATTAAAGAAACATATAAAGAGAAAAGACTTTGACATATTAGTAGTTTTAGAAACTTCACGTATAGCTAGAAAAATGAAAGAGCTAGTTTTATTCTTTAGTCTTTTAAATGAAAATAATATAGAATATATCTCAATCAGAGAACCTAACTATAATACTACTACACCAGATGGAAAATTTGCTATGAATATAAGATTAGGTCTTATTCAATTTGAAAGAGATAATACAGCTGAAAGGGTAACTGATAGATTATATTTTAAAGCTAGTAAAGGACAATGGGTAAATGGTAAACCACCAATTGGATATAAATTAGTAAATAAGAGATTAGAAATTGATGAGGAAAAAGCTGAAATAGTAAGAAATATTTATGAAGATTTCTTAAATGGATATAGTCTTAATCAAATTAATAATAAATTACAATTTTCTTGGGGAAGTAAACAAGTAAAAAGAATACTAACTAATCCTACTTATAAAGGATATATAAGATATGGAACTAGAAGTAATAGAAAGAAAAATAATAGAGAAGCTTTTATAGTAAAAGGTTGGCATGAAGCTATTATTCCTGAAGATAAATGGGAAAAAGTCCAAGAGATGTATAAAAGCTTAAATAGGAAAGCTTCTAATACAAAGCCAACATTACTAGGTGGGTTATTAAAATGTAAAGAATGTGGAAATAATTATATAAGGAAAAGAGGAGGATCTTATGATAAAAATCTCTATTATGGTTGTAACCTTAATAATTTAAGATATTCTGATAAATTTTTCTATAAAGATATTCCAGAATGTAGTTCTGCAACTATAAAGGGAGATTTACTTGAGAAAGCTGTAATAGATACTTTGAAAAAACAAATTAATGATTTGAATTTTAACGATATTGAGATTGATAAAAAAAGACAAGTAAATATAAAACAGATAGATAGCTCAATAAATAAATTCAAGAATAGGTTAAATAAGATTTATGAACTTTATATAGAAGATGAGATTCCAAAAGATAAATACTTAAAAGATAAGAAAGATATAGAAGCAAGAATAATAAGCTTAGAAAAGCAAAAAAAGAGCTTTGGAGAAATAGAAGTAGAAAAATCTAATAATGAAATGATACAAGAGTATTTTTCTAAAATAGATTTATCTAATATTGAAGAAGCAAATAGGATCCTTAAAATAATAGTAAATAAAATAGTGGTATATAAAAAGAAAAAAACTCCAAAAGATGATTTTGAAGTTGAAATTTATCTAAATATTTAGCTCTACACTAAGAATGTAGAGCTATTTTTTATATTATTATAAAGAGTGTTCTAAAATAGAAGAAAATAAAAACATACATATAAAGACGCACGTAGATATGTGTGCCCCAACAAATTTATTTATCTTTCTATTTTCCATTAAATAATTCTCCTTAATTTCTCTTCTTAGTATCTTATACTAATAGATCGGAAGAGCGTCGTGTAGGGAAAGAGTGTA